>OGTG01000010.1_pt1 | contig 208922 bp, 199 predicted proteins | sample 1574571 | NCBI WGS metagenome assembly OGTG01 (sample SAMN03295826, study PRJEB24534) | human gut metagenome | isolation source: fecal sample 1 from infant 4 | host: Homo sapiens | place: USA: Pittsburgh, PA | collected 2014-07
GATTTGGGCTTATAGCCCTGGTGCAAACCACCCGTTAGACGGGTGGTTATGATTTTTAGATAATTCTTATTTTTAAAAATATTGAAAACATTCAATGATTAATTTTGGATACTTTTTTCAGAGTCTTAATCATGGTATACTAGGTCAGTATTTTAGAAATTTGAAGGAGATTTTTATGGCTAAAAAAGGTGCCCTAACAGGCTTGCTCCTGTTTGGAATATTTTTTGGTGCGGGAAACTTGATTTTTCCACCTTCTCTAGGTGCTTTATCTGGAGAACAATTTCTTCCTGCTATCGCAGGTTTTGTCTTTTCAGGTGTTGGTATTGCCGTCTTGACACTTATTATTGGAACGCTAAACCCGAAAGGATACATTCACGAGATTTCTAAGAAAATCTCACCTTGGTTTGCGACGCTTTATCTTGCAGTCCTCTATCTATCGATTGGTCCCTTCTTTGCCATTCCGCGTACAGCCACAACAGCTTACGAAGTTGGGATTAGTCCCCTCTTATCCGAAGCAAACAAAGGTCTAGGACTGATTGTCTTTACTGTGCTTTACTTTGCAGCGGCCTATTTGATCTCACTCAATCCATCAAAAATCTTGGATCGAATCGGACGTGTTTTAACGCCAGTCTTTGCTTTGTTGATCGTTATCTTGGTTGTACTAGGTGCCTTCAAATATGGTGGAACAAGCCCTCAAGTGGCTTCAGCTGCTTATCAAGCTTCTGCCTTTGGTACAGGATTCCTAGAAGGTTATAACACCTTGGATGCCCTTGCCTCAGTGGCTTTTAGTGTGATTGCTGTTCAAACCTTGAAACAACTTGGATTCTCCAGTAAGAAAGAATACATTTCAACTATTTGGGTGGTTGGTATCGTTGTAGCTCTTGCCTTTAGCGCTCTTTACATTGGTTTAGGATTCCTTGGAAATCACTTCCCAGTACCAGCAGAAGTGATGAAGGGTGGAACACCAGGTGTTTATATCTTGTCGCAAGCAACTCAGGAAATCTTTGGTTCAACAGCTCAACTCTTCCTTGCTGTTATGGTAACTGTAACCTGCTTCACAACGACAGTTGGATTGATTGTGTCGACAGCAGAGTTCTTTAACGGACGTTTCCCACAAATCAGCTACAAGGCCTATGCAACTGCCTTTACCTTGATTGGATTTGCTATTGCAAATCTTGGTCTGGATGCGATCATTAAGTACTCAGTGCCAGTACTGGTAATCTTGTACCCAATCACCATCGCCATTGTGATGATCGTGATTGTGAATAAGTTTGTAGCCCTATCAAAACCGGGCATGCAGTTAACTATTGGGCTTGTTACAGCTATTGCTCTTGCAAGTGTCCTTGGAAGTTCCTTTAAGATTGAGTTTCTAGAAAATCTGATTAATGCCCTTCCGTTTGCGTCAGCCTCTCTTCCATGGCTAGTGCCAGCTATTATCGGAATCTTGCTTTCATTGGTTCTACCAAACAAACAAGAGAGTGATGTTTTTGAGATGGAATAAAAAAATTCTTGGTCATTGACCAAGAATTTTTTGTATGAACACGACTCATTAGTTGGTTTGTTCAGTATAACCAGCCTCTTTAAGCATTTTTCTAGTTTTTAGAAAACTTACACGGCTTCCAGAGCCAGAAACTTCATTTGGCATTGCTTTTTTCATCTCTTCGAGATTCACAACAGTCATGTTAACCTCCATGCTATGGATGACTTTTCCATCTTTGAATTCGATATTTTGTGTAATGCCTTTAAGTCCTTCCTCCTTTTTATAAGTTTTCACGATAAGTTCTTTAATCTCTTCTGCTGACTTGTCCAGTATTTCAGGGTCAAAAACATTATAGACTTCTTGTTTTACAACATCATCCCCCTTAACAGTGTATGTCAAGGTAGAAGTTCTTCCGGGATTGCTATTGTGAACAAAAATATAGTTTTTTGTCTCATCTTTCTTTTCAGATGATTGTTGACTGCTTTGTTTGGTCTCGCTTGACTGATTTGTTGTGTCTTCTTTGCTACTGCTGTTTGCAGTTGTTGATGCTTGTTTGGAACATCCGAGTAGGAGGATAAGTGAAGCCACTAGAGCTAATGAAGTTTTAACATAAGTTTTCATAAAATTTCCTTTCATAATCAAAGTATTTTGTATTATAACATGATTCTACTACAAAATCAACTAGACCTCCCCTCTCATCTGACCTGACATGACAACGAATAGAAACTAGTCTGACGATTAATGTTTTGTCTCTATCTATTTCAAAGAACTTTTATCCTATGGATTGAAAAGTGGGAAGTTTTAAATGCACTTTTTATGGAATTGCGATGAATCTATTGAACTCATCGTTTAGGGATGTAATAAAACACCCCAAGAGTTAGAGTTGTGTCTAACTTTTGGGGTGGACCTACACTAGTCTATATGAAATTTTAGGAGATTAGTTCGTCTTTTCTGTGAATCCCATTTTTTCCAGTGCTTTTTTTGAGTTTGAGAAACTCACACGATTGCCGATACCAGAATATTCTTCAGGAAGTGCTTTTCTAAGTTCGCTAATACTTGCAACTGAGAAATCAACTTCTAGATTTTGAACAACTTTTCCATCTTTGATTTCAATCGTTTGTTTAACACCTTTGAGTCCATTATAACCTTTGTACTTTTCTTCGATAAAACTCTTGACATCTTCTGGAGTTGCGTTAAGAATCTCAGGATCTGCAACATTTTGAGCGGTTTGCTTGATAACATTGTCCCCCTCTACAGTATAAACCAAGGTAGAAGTGATTCCAGAATTATTTTTGTTTACAAAGGTATGTGTTTTAGTTGTTTCTTTCTTTTCAGATGATTGTTCAGTGCTTTGTTTGCTCTCACTTGACTGAGTTGTTGTGTCTTCTTTGGTACTGCTGTTGGTAGGTGTTGATGCTTGTTTGGAACATCCGAGCAGGAGAACAAGTGAAGCCACAAGGGCTAGTGATACTTTAAAGTATGATTTCATATTTTTTACTTTCCTTTCATAATCAAAGTATTTGTATTATAACATGGATCTATAGTGAAAGCAACTAAACACAGTTTTTCTCCTTTTGAGAAGGAGTCTGACTAGAAAAATGTTATAATGGTAGGAAGAGGTGAAGAAATGAATCAAACTGTAAACTATATCAAAGAATTAACCGCTATTGCATCTCCAACGGGCTTTACTCGTGAGATTTCAGACTACCTAGTCCATACTTTAGAAGAGCTTGGTTACCAGCCTATTCGAACAGCTAAGGGTGGTGTCAATGTAACAATCAAAGGTCAAAACGACGAACAACATCGCTATGTAACTGCCCATGTGGACACACTCGGAGCCATTGTACGTGCTGTCAAACCTGATGGACGTCTCAAATTAGACCGGATCGGCGGTTTTCCTTGGAACATGATTGAGGGAGAAAACTGTACCGTTCATGTTGCTAGTACAGGTAAAACGGTATCTGGAACGATCCTCATCCACCAGACATCTTGCCATGTCTACAAAGATGCAGGAACTGCTGAACGTACTCAGGACAATATGGAAGTTCGTTTAGACGAAAAAGTGACCAATGAAAAAGAAACACGTGCCTTGGGTATTGAGGTTGGTGACTTTATTAGTTTTGATCCGCGAACAGTTGTGACGGAAACTGGTTTTATCAAGTCTCGCCACTTGGATGACAAGGTTAGCGCGGCGATTTTGCTCAATCTTCTTCGAGTTTATAAAGAAGAGAGAGTCGACTTGCCGATGACGACACACTTTGCTTTTTCAGTCTTTGAAGAGGTGGGTCATGGTGCTAACTCAAATATTCCTAATCAGGTAGTAGAATATCTGGCTGTGGATATGGGAGCTATGGGCGATGACCAGCAGACGGATGAGTACACAGTATCTATCTGTGTCAAGGATGCTTCTGGTCCTTATCACTATGACTTCCGTCAACACTTAGTAGCTTTGGCGAAAGGGCAAGATATTCCATTTAAGCTCGACATCTATCCATTTTACGGATCGGACGCTTCAGCAGCGATGTCAGCAGGTGCAGAGGTCAAGCATGCACTTCTTGGAGCTGGTATTGAGTCCAGTCACTCTTATGAGCGCACCCACATCGATTCAGTAGTAGCGACTGAGCGTATGGTAGATGCCTATCTCAAGAGCGAGGCGGTATCATAGAATGTGCTTAATCTGTCAGAGAATCGAACTCATCAAAGCTGGAGAAAATCCCTACTTTGTCAAAGAACTAGAAACAGGCTATGTTGTTATTGGAGACCACCAATACTTTAAGGGCTATACCTTATTTTTAGCAAAAGAACATGTCACAGAACTCCATCATATGGAAACTTCTGTAAAACTTCGCTTTTTAAAGGAAATGAGTTTGGTCCAAGAAGCAGTCGCCAAAGCATTTGAGGCTGAAAAGATGAATATTGAACTCCTAGGAAATGGCGATGCCCACGCTCATTGGCATCTTTTTCCGCGAAGAGCAGGTGATATGAAGGGGCACGGACTTAATGGCCGTGGCCCAGTCTGGTGGGTACCCTGGGAAGAAATGGCAGCAGAAGATTGCCAAGTACAATCGCCAGAGCTGGAAGAGATGATTAAAATCTTATCTCATGAATTGGAGAAGCATTTGGCCTAAGAGAGAGGAAGAAAGAAATGAAAAAAAGATATGTCATTTTATCTGGTTTACTAGCATTGACTCTTGCAGCTTGTTCGCAAGAAAAAACGAAAGTTGAAGAAAATACTCAAAAAACAGAACAAACTAGACAACCTGAAGGAACTGTAGGGAGCAAATCCCAAGCTTCTAGTCAGAAGAAGGCAGAAGTTGTCAATAAGGGAGACTACTATAGTATTCAAGGGAAATACGATGAAATTATCCTAGCTAATAAACGTTATCCTTTGTCAAAAGACTACAATCCAGGAGAAAATCCAACAGCTAAAGCGGAGTTGCTGAAGCTCATTGCAGCAATGCAAGCAGCTGGCTACCCAATCAGCGATCACTACAGTGGTTTTAGAAGTTATGAAACCCAAACCAAACTTTATCAAGACTATGTGAATCAAGACGGTAAGGAAGCAGCAGATCGCTACTCAGCTCGCCCAGGTTATAGTGAACACCAAACAGGTCTTGCATTTGATTTGATTGGGACTAATGGAGAATTGGTGACAGAGGGGAAGGCGGCCCAGTGGCTCTTGGATCATGCGGCTGACTATGGCTTTGTCGTTCGCTATCTCAAAGGCAAGGAAAAAGAGACTGGCTACATGGCGGAAGAATGGCATCTTCGCTACGTCGGAAAAGAAGCCAAAGAAATTGCTGCAAGTGGTCTCAGTTTGGAAGAGTACTATGGCTTTGAAGGCGGAGATTACGTCGATTAAAAAAGTAATTTTTCTCTTGCATTTTTAGATAAATAGTGTATAATGGAAAGGTATGTGTAAAGCATACTTGTGGGAGGTAAAAATCTTTAATTACCGCCAAAACCACAAAGGAGGATTTAAAAATGGCTAAAAAAGTCGAAAAACTTGTAAAATTGCAAATCCCTGCTGGTAAAGCTACACCAGCTCCACCAGTTGGACCTGCTCTTGGTCAAGCTGGTATCAACATTATGGGATTCACAAAAGAGTTCAACGCTCGTACAGCTGACCAAGCTGGTATGATCATTCCAGTTGTTATCTCAGTATACGAAGACAAATCATTTACTTTCGTTACAAAAACACCACCAGCTGCTGTTCTTTTGAAAAAAGCTGCAGGTGTTGAAAAAGGATCAGGTACACCTAACAAAACTAAAGTTGCTACAGTTACTCGTGCACAAGTACAAGAAATTGCAGAAACTAAGATGCCAGATTTGAACGCAGCAAACATTGAGTCTGCAATGCGTATGATCGAAGGTACTGCTCGTTCTATGGGATTCACTGTTGTTGACTAATCAATAACACCCCCAATATAACCCGCAAGACTTCATCATTTCGAGAAGTGACGTGGGAGATGAAAATCGATTGAACCACTTACAAGGAGAATAGAAAATGGCTAAAAAAAGCAAACAACTTCGTGCTGCTCTTGAAAAAATCGACAGCACAAAAGCATACAGTGTAGAAGAAGCTGTAGCACTTGCAAAAGAAACTAACTTTGCAAAATTTGACGCAACTGTAGAAGTTGCTTACAACTTGAACATCGACGTTAAAAAAGCTGACCAACAAATCCGTGGCGCAATGGTATTGCCAAACGGTACAGGTAAAACTTCACGCGTTCTTGTTTTCGCACGTGGTGCAAAAGCTGAAGAAGCAAAAGCTGCTGGTGCAGACTTTGTTGGTGAAGATGACCTTGTTGCAAAAATCAACGACGGTTGGTTGGACTTCGACGTAGTTATCGCTACACCTGATATGATGGCTCTTGTTGGACGTCTTGGACGTGTCCTTGGACCACGTAACTTGATGCCAAACCCTAAAACTGGTACTGTAACAATGGATGTTGCTAAAGCAGTTGAAGAGTCTAAAGGTGGTAAAATTACTTACCGTGCAGACCGTGCAGGTAACGTTCAAGCAATCATCGGTAAAGTATCATTTGAAGCTGAAAAATTGGTTGAAAACTTCAAAGCTTTCAACGAAACAATCCAAAAAGCAAAACCAGCTACAGCTAAAGGAACTTACGTAACAAACTTGACTATCACAACTACTCAAGGTGTTGGTATCAAGGTTGACGTAAACTCACTTTAATTAACAGATTTTTAAAAACGAGTACGAATGTGCTCGTTTTTTAGGTACAACGGGCATTCCGTTCATCTGAGGTGTAAGTCCTCTGTGGGTACCATATACTAGTAAACCCAAAAGTGATTCCCAAGCCTGACTATTGTGAGTGCCTGATCGAACGGCATTAGGATAGACTGTTTAAGTCTGACGTTGGAAATAAGAATCGGCAGAGAAAGAGATAGAGAAATCTTGGCTATACGAATAGGCACGTGATAGTAAAGCGTATATAGCGGATAAGGAGGCCAGCAACTCTAAAGTACAAATATGTAGCCGTAACCTATATGCGTAAACTACGTGAGCAATTGAATTCGAACTTGAGAGGTGATTAATAGATTTATGCTATAGTCATGGCAGTTTGTATGCTTTTGATTCTAGTTTATCAAATAATAGATTAGAATTGTCAGATAATATAATTTTATGTTATAATGAAGAAAAAATAGAGGTGTTCAAATGTCAGAAGCAGGTCATAAGTTTTTAGCAAAACTGGGGAAAAAACGCTTACGTCCAGGTGGAAAACGTGCTACAGATTGGTTGATTGCGGAAGGAGGATTTTCAAAAGAAAAGAGAATACTAGAAGTTGCGTGCAATAGGGGAACTACAGCAATTGAGTTGGCACAGCGTTTTGGTTGTAAGATAACTGCTGTTGATATGGATGGACAAGCCTTAGAAGTGGCTAAAAAATCTGCTGAAACGGCAGGTGTTGCTCATTTGATCAGATTTGAAAGAGCAAATGCAATGAAACTTCCTTATGGAGATGCTAGTTTTGATATTGTTATAAATGAAGCTATGCTGACTATGCAAGCCGATCAAGCTAAGAAAAAATGTGTAATGGAGTATCTAAGGGTTTTAAAACCTGAAGGTCTTCTTTTGACACATGATGTGCTTCTTAAGGAAGCTAAAGAGTCTGTCAGACAGGAATTGTCACAAGCAATTCATGTAAATGTAGGTCCTTTAACTCAAGATGGTTGGGAACAGGTGATGATAGAATCAGGTTATCGTGATGTGAAAATATTGACTGGTGAAATGACATTAATGAAATTATCAGGTATGATTTATGACGAAGGTTGGCTAGGAACTTTGAAAATTTGCGTAAATGCTTGTAAAAAGGAGAATAGAAAGCAGTTTTTAACTATGTATAAAATGTTTGCTAAGAATAAACAGAAATTGGGCTTTATTGCTATGGCTAGTTATAAATCGTCAAATCGTTAGATAATTATTGAAGTTAACTTTTCCTTTTTTCTTTCTTAAAAAATATGCTATAATAGAGAGTAAAAAACTTTGAAAGAAAGAAAAAGATGAATTTAAAAGATTATATCGCAACGATTGAAAATTATCCCAAGGAAGGCATCACCTTCCGTGATATCAGCCCATTGATGGCAGATGGCAATGCTTATAGCTATGCTGTTCGTGAAATCGTTCAGTATGCAACTGATAAGAAAATCGACATGATCGTGGGTCCAGAGGCTCGCGGATTTATTGTTGGCTGTCCCGTTGCCTTTGAGTTGGGGATTGGCTTTGCACCTGTTCGTAAACCAGGAAAATTGCCACGTGAAGTCATTTCAGCTGACTATGAAAAAGAGTACGGTATTGATACCTTGACCATGCACGCGGATGCCATCAAACCAGGTCAACGCGTTCTCATCGTAGATGACCTCTTGGCGACAGGTGGTACTGTCAAGGCAACCATTGAAATGATTGAAAGACTTGGCGGAGTTGTAGCCGGTTGTGCGTTCTTGATTGAACTTGATGAGCTTAAAGGCCGTGAAAAAATCGGAGATTACGATTACAAGGTACTTATGCATTATTAATGAAAAACAGTCCTTGGGGCTGTTTTCTCTTCATCTGCTATATAAACAAACTATAGCTAGTTAGAGAAAAACTATAATTGAAAACTATATCTTCTTGCAGTATAATAAAAGGACTAAGTGTTTGAGATTTGACTTCAAACACATTCAATTATTTCTAAAAGAGTACAGTTAGGAGAAGGTTATGCCGATTAGAATTGATAAAAAATTGCCAGCTGTTGAGATTTTACGGACAGAGAATATATTTGTCATGGATGATCAACGTGCGGCCCACCAAGATATCCGTCCCTTGAAAATTTTGATTTTAAACCTAATGCCCAAAAAAGTGGTCACAGAGACCCAGTTGTTACGGCATTTAGCAAATACTCCTTTGCAATTGGACATAGACTTTCTCTATATGGAGAGCCACCGTTCCAAGACGACTCGTGCAGAGCATATGGAGACTTTTTATAAAACTTTTCCTGAAGTCAAGGACGAGTATTTTGATGGGATGATTATCACAGGGGCTCCGATTGAGCATTTACCATTTGAGGAAGTGGACTATTGGGAGGAATTCAGTCAGGTGCTTGAGTGGTCCAAGACCCATGTCTATTCGACCCTTCATATCTGCTGGGGTGCCCAAGCAGGTCTTTATGCTCGCTATGGAGTTGATAAACACCAGATGGAGCAGAAATTGTCAGGCATTTACCCGCAGGATACCTTGAAAGAGGGCCATCTTCTCTTTCGTGGTTTTGATGATAGCTATGTAGCTCCCCATTCTCGTTATACAGAAATCTATAAGGAAGAGATATTAGGAAAAACCAATCTGGAAATCCTCTCTGAGGGAGAACAAGTCGGCGTTTCTATTTTAGCCAGTCGGGATCTTCGTGAGATTTATAGTTTTGGTCATTTAGAATATGACCGTGATACTCTAGCAAAAGAGTATTTTCGTGATTGTGAGGCAGGACTTAATCCTCACATTCCGGAAAATTACTTCAAAAATGATGATGTGAATGAGACACCGTGTCTCTGTTGGTCTTCATCAGCTGCCCTCTTTTTCAGTAACTGGGTTAACTATGCTGTTTATCAGGAAACTCCCTTTGACTGGAAAAAGGTAGAGGACGATGCGGCTTCATTTGGATATTTATAAGAGGAATTATGACATATTTTGACGCTTTTAAATCAGGGAACTTGGTTTTGCCAAGTGCCCTGCTCTTGCATTTTAAGGAACTCTTTCCTTCCAGCGAAGATTTTCTCGTCTGGCAATTTTTCTATCTACAAAACACCACAGCCTTAGGAGATGTTTCGCCTAGCCAGATTGCTGAAATCATTGGGAAAGAGGTGGCAGATGTCAACCAATCCATTTCGAATTTGACAGAAAATGGTTTGCTACAATATCGAACCATTGAACTAAATGGGGAAATTGAGCTGATCTTTGATGCTAGTTTGGCTTTTGAACGCTTGGATAGCTTGCTAGACAGCCAAACTCCAGCTACAACTGCCCCAAACCCGCAGAATCAGTTGAAGGATCTGGTTGAAACTTTTCAGCAGGAATTGGGACGCTTGTTAACGCCATTTGAAATCGAAGATCTATCCAAGACTGTCAAAGAAGATGGAGTTAAGGCGGATTTAATCAAGGAAGCTCTCCGAGAGGCCGTCCTAAATGGCAAGCCAAACTGGAAATATATTCAGGCAATCCTACGAAACTGGCGTCATGAAGGTATCCAGTCTGTGGCTCAGGTAGAGGCAAAACGAGCAGAGCGAGAAGCGAATAATCCCAAACAAGTTCAGGCTTCGGCTGATTTCCTCGATGCCATGAATTTGTGGCAAGATTAGCCGCTTGAAAAATCTTGAAAATTAGAGTAAGGTTTGCAAGCTCCTTATAAATATGATAGAATAATAGTGAATAAAATGAAAAAAGAGGTATGTGAAATGTCACGTAAACCATTTATCGCTGGTAACTGGAAAATGAACAAAAATCCAGAAGAAGCAAAAGCATTCGTTGAAGCTGTAGCATCAAAACTTCCTTCATCAGATCTTGTTGAAGCTGGTATCGCAGCTCCTGCAGTTGACTTGACAGCTGTACTTGCCGCTGCTAAAGGTTCAAACCTTAAAGTTGCTGCACAAAACACTTACTTTGAAAATGCTGGTGCCTTCACTGGTGAAACTAGCCCACAAGTTTTGAAAGAAATCGGTACTGACTACGTTGTTATCGGTCACTCAGAACGTCGTGACTACTTCCATGAAACTGACGAAGATATCAACAAAAAAGCAAAAGCAATCTTTGCAAACGGTATGCTTCCAATCATCTGTTGTGGTGAGTCACTTGAAACTTACGAAGCTGGTAAAGCAGCTGAATTCGTAGGTGCTCAAGTATCTGCTGCTTTGGCTGGATTGACTGCTGAGCAAGTTGCTGCATCCGTTATCGCTTATGAGCCAATCTGGGCTATCGGTACTGGTAAATCAGCTTCACAAGACGATGCACAAAAAATGTGTAAAGTTGTTCGTGATGTTGTAGCTGCTGACTTTGGTCAAGAAGTTGCTGACAAAGTTCGTGTTCAATACGGTGGTTCAGTTAAACCTGAAAACGTTGCTTCATACATGGCTTGCCCAGACGTGGACGGAGCCCTTGTTGGTGGAGCATCACTTGAAGCTGAAAGTTTCTTGGCATTGCTTGACTTTGTAAAATAATCTAGGTTATTCCAGACAGTCTTTTAAGACTGTCTTTTTTTAAAAAAAATTCTGTATATTTTTCTTAAATTATCAGTCTATTGCAACTTTTCTCAGATAGTACATTTTCCTTGATATCATTTTCTGGTAGTAGTATACTTGTATTATAGCTACTGTGAAGTAGTTATAAAAAAATGAAAAGAGGTAAGAAATATGGTTGAATTGAAAAAAGAAGCAGTAAAAGACGTAACAACATTATCTAAAACAGCGCCAGTAGCATTGGCAAAAACAAAGGAAGTATTGAACCAAGCAGTAGCGGACTTGTATGTGGCTCACATTGCCCTTCACCAAGTTCACTGGTATATGCGTGGTCGTGGCTTCCTCGTATGGCATCCAAAAATGGATGAATACATGGACAGTCTTGATAGCTATCTTGACGAAATCAGTGAACGTTTGATTACTCTTGGTGGAAAACCTTATTCAACTTTGACAGAATTCCTTCAACACAGTGAAATCGAAGAAGAAGAAGGAGAATTCCGTAACGTTGAAGAAAGCTTGGAACGTGTTCTAGCAATTTATCGCTACCTCATCGCTCTTTTCCAAAAAGCTTTGGATGTAACTGACGAAGAAGGTGATGATGTTACAAACGATATCTTTGTTGGGGCTAAGGCTGAACTTGAGAAAACAGTTTGGATGCTTACAGCAGAACTTGGACAAGCTCCTGGTTTGTAAGATATAGTTGCTACCCCTTTTATCATGAGGTGCTTGATAAGTGCCCATGATCAATCATCTTTTAAAAGTCATGTAACTGTAAAAAGGTGCATGACTTTTTTGTTTGCTAGCCCTTAGGAAACATTGTCAAATCTAGGATTTTACGGTATAATAGTTGCTGTTCGAGAAATTTTGATTTTCAAAGAATAGTGAAATGTTATAAGGAGAACCCATGAACAACTTACCAAATTGCCCAAAATGTCATTCAGAATATGTCTACGAAGACGGAAGTCTCTTGGTTTGCCCAGAGTGTGCCTATGAATGGAATCCTGCTGAAGTTGCAGAAGTAGAAGAAGGTGTTGTTGCTATCGATGCCAATGGAAATAAATTGGCTGACGGCGATACTGTAACCCTCATCAAGGACTTGAAAGTAAAAGGTGCACCTAAGGATTTGAAACAAGGAACTCGTGTTAAAAATATCCGTATCGTAGAAGGTGACCACAACATCGACTGTAAGATTGATGGTTTTGGAGCTATGAAACTCAAGTCAGAATTTGTTAAGAAAATCTAGCCATGAAACTGAATTATAAATTTATCTTTTATAGTCGTGTGCTCTTGTTTTTAGCGGCATTTACAGGAGTTTATTTGGAGATTACCAAGCACGGTGGCTTTGGTATGCTCCTTTACTACACAGTGTTGTCCAATCTTTTGGTAACGATTTTCACGGGTTATCTGCTCCGTGTGATGAGCCGTTCAGGTGAAAATTGGCAAAGTCCGACCTTGCTTCGTCTCAAGGGTGGTGTTACTATGAGTATTATGATTACCTGTGTGATTTACCATTTTATGCTTGCTCCGATTGCGACAGACTTTTACCGTGTGGAAAATTTCCTTTGCCATTATATCGTTCCACTCTGGTTTTTAGCCGACACCCTCTTCTTTGATAAACGGGGTCAATACAAGATCTGGGATCCAGTCTTGTGGACCATCTTGCCCTTGGTTTATATGATTTTTGCCTTGTTTAATGGCTTGGTCTTAAAACTCAATATTCCGAATTCCAAGGACAATCCCTTCCCTTATTTCTTTTTAAATGTGAACAAGGGTTGGGACGTGGTTATCAAATGGTGTTTGATCATTTTTGCAGCGTATATGGTTGCAGGCTTCATCTTCTATCTGATCAAGCAAATCAAGCGAAAATAGTCTTCCTATTAGGAAAGTTAGGACGGAGTCTCTAGTTCAATCGGGCTCCTTCTTTTCTTGCCATCTTCCTTTTAAAAGGATCAACAGTGAGAAATATATAGAAAGAAAATTCATGAAACAATATTTAGAACGGGCTAGTATTTTGGCCCTCTCCCTCGTTTTGATTACCTCCTTTTCCATCTCAAGTGCTCTGCCAGCCATGTTTGACTACTATCAAGGCTATCCCAAAGAACAAATCGAGCTCCTGGTCAGTCTTCCTTCTTTTGGAATTATGATTATGCTGGTTTTAAATGGGTTTTTGGAGCGGTTATTTCCTGAGCGACTTCAGATTAGTCTAGGACTTCTCATCCTTTCTATCGGTGGAACTGCCCCTTTCTGGTATCAGGAGTACAACTTTGTCTTTGCGATGCGGATTTTATTTGGCTTGGGTGTTGGAATGATTAATGCCAAGGCCATTTCCATCATTAGCGAACGCTATCATGGAAAGACACGGATCCAGATGTTGGGTCTTCGCGGATCAGCAGAAGTTGTCGGGGCATCGATTTTGACTCTAGTGGTCGGTCAACTCTTATCCTTGGGATGGACAGTGACCTTCTTGGCCTACAGTGCAGGATTTTTAGTATTGATCCTTTATCTGCTCTTTGTCCCTTATGGGAAAGAAAAGAAAGAAACAAAGAAAAAAGAGGCCGAAACAACTCGTTTGACAGGACAGATGAAAGGCTTGATTTTTCTATTGGCTGTCGAAGCAGCAGTTGTTGTCTGCACCAACACAGCTATCACCATTCGTATTCCTAGTCTGATGGTGGAAAGAAGTCTAGGGGATGCCCAGTTATCGAGCTTGGTTTTAAGTATCATGCAGTTGATTGGTATCTTGGCAGGTGTGAGTTTTTCTTTCTTTATCTCTCTGTTTAAAGAAAGGTTGCTCCTTTGGTCAGGTATCACCTTTGGATTGGGGCAAATTGTGATTGCCTTGTCTCCGTCATTGGGTGTGATGGTAGTTGGAAGTGTTGTGGCAGGTTTTTCCTACAGTGTGGCCTTGACCACTGTCTTTCAGCTTCTTTCTGAAAGAATCCCAGCCAAGCTCCTTAATCAGGCAACATCTTTTGCAGTGCTAGGATGTAGCTTTGGAGCCTTCACGACACCTTTCATTCTTGGAGCGATTGGTTTGGTGACTCAAAACGGTATGTTGGTCTTCACCATTCTAGGCTGCTGGTTGATTGTCACTTCTATCTTTGTTATGTACGCACTTCAAAAGAGAGCTTAGGATTAATTTCCTAAGTTTTTCTTTCTGGAAATTTTGTACCCAGACAATTATTGGTTTTTAAACTTGTTTACACTTTTATTTCCTGATAAAATAGAAGTTATGACAAGATATAAAGCAATCATTTCCTATGATGGTTATGCCTTTGCTGGTTTTCAGCGCCAGCCTCATGCGCGGAGCGTTCAAGAGGAAATTGAGAAAACCTTAACAAGACTCAATAAGGGGCAAGCCATCGCTGTACACGGTGCTGGTAGGACGGATAGTGGGGTCCATGCTCTTGGTCAGGTTATTCATTTTGACCTGCCCTATCAGATGGATGAGGAAAAACTCCGTTTTGCTCTGGATACCCAGTCACCAGAAGATATCGATGTGATTTCAATTGAGATTGTGGCAGATGATTTTCATTGCCGTTATGCCAAGCACAGCAAGACCTATGAGTTTATCGTGGATAGAGGACGTCCCAAAAATCCTATGCGTCGTCACTACGCTACTCACTTTCCCTATCCGCTCGACGTGGAGCGGATGCAGATGGCAATCAAAAAGCTAGAGGGAACCCATGATTTCACCGGTTTTACAGCCTCTGGGACTAGTGTTGAGGACAAGATTCGGACCATCACAGAAGCAAGTCTAACAGTTGATGAGACAGGGCAGTTTTTGACCTTTACCTTTTCGGGAAATGGTTTCTTGTATAAGCAGATTCGCAATATGGTGGGGACACTGCTCAAAATCGGAAATAATCGAATGCCAGTTGAGCAGATTGACTTGATTTTGGAGAAGAAGGACAGGCAGCTAGCAGGTCCAACGGCGGCACCAAATGGCTTGTATTTAAAGGAGATTCGTTATGAAGAATAATCGTATTTTAGCCCTTTCTGGGAATGATATTTTTAGTGGTGGTGGTTTGTCAGCTGATTTGGCCACCTATACCTTAAACGGCTTGCATGGCTTTGTAGCTGTCACTTGTTTGACGGCCTTGACCGAAAAGGGCTTTGAAGTCTTTCCAACTGACGATGCCATTTTTAAACATGAATTGGATAGCTTGCGTGATGTGGAATTTGCAGGGATTAAGATTGGTCTTCTCCCTACTGTCAGTGTGGCTGAGAAAGCCTTGAACTTTATCAAGCAACGTCCAGGAGTGCCTGTTGTATTGGATCCCGTCTTGGTCTGCAAGGAAACCCATGATGTGGCAGTCAGCCAACTCTGTAAAGAGTTGATTCTCTTTTTCCCTCATGTCAGTGTGATTACGCCAAATCTTCCTGAAGCAGAATTGTTAGCGGGTCAAGAGATCAAAACCTTGGAAGACATGAAAGCTGCAGCTCAGAAATTGCATGATTTAGGAGCGCCAGCAATTATTATCAAGGGAGGCAATCGCCTCAGTCAGGACAAGGCAGTGGATGTCTTTTATGATGGACAAACTTTCACTGTTCTAGAAAATCCTGTCATTCAAGGTCAAAATGCTGGTGCAGGTTGTACCTTTGCCTCAAGCATCGCCAGTCACTTGGTTAAAGGGGATGAACTTTTACCAGCAGTAGAGAGCTCAAAAGCTTTCGTTTACCGTGCTATTGCACAAGCAGATCAATATGGAGTAAGACAATATGAAGCAAACCAAAACAACTAAAATCGCCCTTGTATCTCTTCTAACCGCTCTTTCAGTAGTCCTAGGTTATTACTTGAAAATTGGAACGCCAACAGGAATATTGACTCTCTTGGATGCAGGTATTTTCTTTACTGCCTTTTACTTTGGCAGTAAAGAAGGGGCCGTCGTTGGAGGACTAGCAGCTTTTCTGCTTGACCTTTTATCAGGCTTTCCACAGTGGATGTTCTTTAGCTTGGTAAACCATGGCTTGCAAGGATTTTTTGCAGGTTTTAAAGGGAAATGGCAATGGCTAGGCCTTGTCTTGGCTACTATCGTCATGGTAAGTGGCTACGCTCTGGGCTCAACTCTAATGAATGGCTGGTCAGCAGCCTTGCCAGAAATCCTTCCAAACTTCCTACAAAATACCTTGGGAATGGTTGTGGGATTTGTAGTCTTTCAGAGTGTCAAGAAGATAAAATAAAAAAGTCAGCTTCAATAGCTGACTTTTTGCTTATCTAGGTTTAATCAAAATAAAGCAAATCTTTGCTGGTGCTTGTAAAGAGGTCAAAGCCATCCTTGGTAACAACACCACAGTCTTCGATACGAACGCCGACTTTACCAGGGATATAGATACCTGGTTCAACAGAGAAGCACATGCCTTCTTCGATGACCATGTCGTTTCCTTCCATGATAGAAGGGAATTCGTGGACATCCATACCGATACCGTGACCGAGACGGTGGTTGAAGTACTCTCCGTAACCAGCTTTTTCAATGACTTCGCGAGCAGCGCGATCAACTTCATGTGCAGTCACACCTGGCTTGATAAAGTCAAGAGCAGCTTGTTGGGCTTCCAGAGTCAAGTTGTAGATATCTTTTTTGAATTGATCTGGTTTACCGACAGCGACCGTACGAGTCATATCTGATGCGTAGCCATTGACCATGACACCGAGGTCAAAGAGGAGAAGGGCGTCTTTTTCGACCTTGTTTGCACCAGGAATTCCGTGCGGATTTGCAGCGTTATCGCCAGTCAAGACCATGGTATCAAAACTCATTTCATAGCCTTCACGTTTCATGGCAAAGTCGATTTGGGCAATGATATCTGTCTCTGTCTTATCAAGAGAAATATTGTCAAAACCAACATGAACAGCCTTATCAGCATAGATACCTGCAACCATCATTTTTTGCACTTCGTCAGCTGATTTGATGAGGCGCATGCGTTGGATGCGAGGAGTGAGGTTTTCAAACTCAGCAGTTTCAAAAACTGTTTTCAAACCATGGTATTTGGTCAAGATGAGATTGTCAAACTCAACAGCGACACGTTTGAAGTCAAGCTGTGGAAGAGCGTTTTTGATTTTTTGCCATGGATTTTCAGAATCCACATAGCCCACAACTGGGAAGGAAACGGTGCTACTTGCACGTTCTACTTCAAGGGCTGGGACAAAGAGGAGAGGTTCCTGATCCGCTAAAACAAAGAGGAACATTTGGCGTTCATGGGGATCACTGTAAAAGCCAGTGAGGTAATTGATAGTGACGGGGTCAGATACGACAGCGACGTCTAGTTTTTCTGATTCAAGATATGTTAGGATTTGTTGTAATTTAGACATATGCTACCTTCTTTCTACCCCTCTATTTTGGCAAAAAATGAGAGAAAATGCAAGGGAGAAGGGTAAAAGAACAGGCAAAAAGAACTCCGAAAGGATAGCGGAGTTCTTTTATCTAATTTTCCTTAGTTTAAGAAAAGTCAGCCTTGCTTTTCACGTCGCTGTATTCTTCAGCGATTTCTTGACTGAGAATGTCCTCATAAGCAGGGAGTTGGATGTCCTGACCGTATTTTTTCCGGAGGGCAGTAGTAACCAGGCGATAAGCTAGATTGGCATTACGAGAGAGGATAGGTCCGTGGAAGTAGGAACCAAAGACATTCTTATAATGAACCCCTTCGCCGATTTTTTCTTCGTTATTTCCATTTCCATAGACCACCTGTCCCAGCGGTTTTTGGTCATCTGAGAGGAAGGTACGTCCCTGGTGATTTTCAAAGCCATAGTAGGTTTCATCAAAATCTTCATTGTGAATTTTGATGTCACCGATAAAGCGGTTATTGGTTTGGTTGAGGGTATAGTGGCCCATGACCCCTAGCCCTTCGATGCGTTTCCCTGAAGCTTCAACATAATATTGACCCAATAGTTGGAAACCACCGCAGATAGCGAGAACCACTCCGTCGTTTTGGATGTAGTTGTCAATGCTCTCTTTTTTAGCAGGAAGGTCGCCTGCGATGATGCTTTGTTCAAAGTCTTGGCCGCCACCGAAAAAGGCGATATCGTAGTGATTTTCGTCAAAGTCATCATGGAGAGAAACGATGTCAACCGTCACATGTGCCCCCAGTTTTTCAGCCACATACTTGAGCATGAGGATGTTTCCATTGTCCCCGTAGGTATTCATGAGGTTTCCATAGAGGTGGGCGATGTTGAGCTGATAAGGGTAGTTGCCAGCTTTTGAGGAAAGTGAAGTATAAACCATTAGTTCATCTCCTTTCTAACAATCTGACGACTAGCCAGCAGTTCGCGGAATTCAAGCATAGCAGTATAGGTTGCTAGGATATAGGCATGCTTACAATCTTGGTTCTCAATGGTCTTGAGAACTTGTTCCAGACTACTTGTTTCAGTGATTTTATCAGCTGGGTAGCCAGTCACTCGAAGACGGCGTGCAATTTCAGAATGACGAACACCACCAGCGTTGATTTCAGGAATGTCCATGTCAGTGATTTGTTCAAAGTCCGCATCCCAGATCCAGCTAGTATCAATCCCATCAGCATAGTTGGCATTAAGGAGGACAGATAGGCTAAATGGATAAGGAGCTAGTTTGATCATCTCGATAGCTTGGGTCGCACCGACTGGATTTTTAATCAAGACAAGAGTACATTCTTTGTCACCGATATGGAAGGTTTCCTGGCGTCCAAAGACAGCACGGCTTTTGTCAAATCCCTGCTTGATGAGTTGTGAATCGGCACCGAGGAAACGGGCAATAGCGACCGCAGCAAGGGCATTGTAGATATTGTAGAGCCCACCGATTTGGATGCCGTATTCTTGTCCGTCAATGACAAAGCGGGAGCGATTGTTAGTCAACTCAACCAGTTCTGTCAGACGGTAGTCCAAGTCAGGACGTTTGCAACCACAATTTTCACAGATATAGGCACCCAAGTTGGCATAAGTATTGAGCTCATATTTTAGGATGCCTTGGCAGTCAGGACAGAGAATCCCTTCGGTATTATAGTGAGCTAGTTTGGCTGGCTCTTTTTCCAAGTCAAAACCAAAATACTGCACTGGGTTTGGAATAGATGGCTTGTAGAAAAGCGGACTGTCACCATTGAGGAGAACTGTAGCCGTAGGCACTTTACGGATGGCATCCAAAATCATGTTATAAGTCGTGTAAATCTCACCATAGCGGTCCATCTGGTCACGGAAAATATTAGTGATGACAAAAAGGCTAGGGTGGATGTAGTCACAGATACGAGATAGACTGGCCTCGTCAATTTCTAGGACGGCAATGTTTTTTCCAGTTTTAGACGATTTGGCAGTCAAGAAGGTCGTTGCGATCCCTGTAATCATGTTGGCACCACTAGGATTGGTCAGAACCTGACCATAAACTTCTTTTAAAATGCCGACAGTGAGAGCAGTTGTCAGGGTTTTCCCGTTGGTTCCAGTGACCACGACAATCTCGTAGTTCTTAGCTAGATTTTGTAAAATATCTTTATCAAATTGAAGGGCGAGTTTTCCTGGGAGCGTACTTCCGCGGCCAAGACGGCTCAAGATGAAGTGAGAAGAACGCCCAGCTAGGAGACCCAAAGTAGTTTTTAATTTCATGTTTCTATTATATCATAAAAGAGGGAAAAGACAGGTTTGAGATTTCGCAGAAGCAAAAACAGCCCGATGAGGGCTGTTGGTTAACAAATCAGTCTCAACTTAAATCGCAAACAAGTCATTCAAGTTCTCAGCCAAAGTTGGGTGAGTGAAGATTTGTTTTGTGAAGTAAGTATAAGGGATTTTGTTGTCCATCGCAACAGTGATGATGTTGATGATTTCTTGAGAGCCTTCTGAGAAGATGCTTGCTCCAAGAATTTCTTTTGTTTCAGTGTTAACAACAGCTTTGAAGGCTCCGCGAAGGTCTCCATTTACGTGACCACGAGGCATGGCTGCAACAGGGATTTCCTTGACAGCGTATGGGAGTTTCAAATCAGCTGCTTGGCTTTCCGTCAAACCAACTTGTGAAAGTGCAGGTGTGATGAACATGGTGTTTGGCACATTGAGACGGTCTTCAAGAGTGTAGCTGCCATCTCCAGCAAGGTAGCTGTAGACAACGCGGAAGTCATCAAGTGAAATGTAGGTGAATTGAGGTCCACCGTTGACGTCTCCAACTGCAAAGACACCAGGAACGTTTGTTTGGCAGTGTTTGTCGACCTTGATAGCACCACGCTCCGTTAGTTCAATATCTGTATTTTCAAGTTGAAGTGGTTCTACATTTGGTTTGCGTCCAGTTGCGTAGAGAAGGGCATCGAAACGGTAGGTTTCGTTTTCAGTTACGACGAGCACTTGATCACCGTCGTTTTTGATTTCAGTAGTACGGATGTTTTGAAGCAATTCAATGCCGTCTTCTTCCATGTATTGTTTAGCAAGTGCTGCGATGGAAGGTTCTGCACGAGGAAGGAATGTATCCAAGGCATCTAGGACTGTAACCTTGCTTCCAAGTTTGTTGTAAAGACCTGCAAATTCAAGACCGATGTTTCCACCTCCAAGTACTCCAAGTTTTTCAGGCAATTTGTCCAAGTTTTGGATACCTGTTGAGTCAAAGACATTCTTACTTGTAGCAAGTCCAGGAATAGGTAAGACGTTTGAAACAGCGCCAGTGTTGATGACAATTGTTTCAGCAGTCAGTTCTTGTTTTTCATCACCTGCTTGGATTTCGATGACTTTATTTGAAAGGAAGTGTGCTTCCGCATCAAAGATATCTACGCCTGTACCAGCAACAGTTGCATAGTTTTTACCATTGAGGCGACCAGTGATAGTATTTTTGGTAGCAATGACTTTTTCAAAAGACAAATCTTTCTCAGCAGCAACTAACAAGGTTTTAGTTGGGATACATCCGATATTGATACAAGTTCCGCCATACATAGCTTTACTACGTTCAACGAGGGCAACTTTTTTGCCAGCTGAAGCCAATTTACCAGCTAGTGTTTTACCAGCTTTACCAAATCCGATAACGATTAAATCATAAGTTAACATTTATCTTCCTCCTATTCGCATTTCATTCTAGCACAAGAAAAAAACTTTTGCACAATTCTGCTACGGGAAATGAAGCGAGTTTGAAATGCTCCCTTCAAATCCTTTGAAAAACCAGTTTCAGGCCACTTTACTGTTAGAAAATCGTTTACATGATTTTCCTAAAGGATTCTACTATCTTTTGCTTCTCTCTTGTGTTATACTAGATAGGTTGCAAAGAAACTAGTACTTTTCTTTTGTGGAAAAGAAGCAACACGGAATCTCTTTTTTGTAGAAGATACGTCATGAAAAGAAAAGTATAAACTAAAGCCCTATAGGGTGGCTTCGCACCACCTTTAGAAAGAAGAATAACGTGAAATTTAATGAATTTAACTTGTCTGCTGAATTGCTAGCAGAGATTGAAAAAGCTGGATTTGTAGAAGCCAGTCCTATCCAAGAACAGACCATTCCATTGGCTCTCGAAGGAAAAGACGTTATCGGTCAAGCTCAGACTGGTACAGGAAAAACTGCAGCCTTTGGCTTGCCAACTCTTGAAAAAATCCGTACAGAAGAAGCGACTATCCAAGCCTTGGTTATCGCTCCAACTCGTGAACTAGCTGTTCAAAGTCAAGAGGAACTCTTCCGCTTTGGCCGTAGCAAAGGAGTGAAAGTTCGCTCAGTTTACGGTGGTTCCAGCATTGAAAAACAAATTAAAGCCCTTAAGTCTGGTGCTCACATCGTGGTAGGAACACCAGGCCGTCTCTTGGACTTGATTAAACGCAAGGCTTTGAAATTGCACGATATTGAAACCCTCATCCTTGATGAAGCGGACGAAATGCTCAACATGGGCTTCCTAGAAGACATCGAAGCTATTATCTCTCGTGTCCCTGAAAGTCGTCAAACCTTACTCTTTTCAGCAACGATGCCAGATGCTATCAAACGTATCGGTGTTCAGTTTATGAAAGAGCCTGAGCATGTGAAGATTGCTGCCAAAGAATTGACAACAGAGCTGGTGGACCAGTACTATATCCGTGTCAAGGAACAAGAAAAATTTGATACTATGACACGTCTCATGGATGTTGAACAACCAGAGCTTGCTATCGTGTTTGGTCGTACCAAACGCCGTGTAGATGAATTGACTCGTGGGCTTAAAATCCGTGGCTTCCGTGCAGAAGGGATTCATGGTGACTTAGACCAAAATAAACGTCTTCGTGTCCTTCGTGATTTTAAAAATGGTAATCTTGATGTTCTAGTTGCGACAGACGTGGCAGCACGTGGTTTGGATATCTCAGGTGTGACTCATGTCTACAACTATGATATTCCACAAGATCCTGAAAGTTATGTTCACCGTATCGGTCGTACAGGTCGTGCTGGTAAGTCAGGTCAATCTATTACCTTTGTTTCTCCAAATGAAATGGGCTACCTTCAAATCATCGAAAACTTGACTAAGAAACGCATGAAAGGCTTGAAACCAGCGACAGCAGAAGAAGCCTTCCAAGCTAAGAAACAAGTAGCGCTCAAGAAAATCGAACGAGACTTCGCAGACGAAGCAATTCGTGGGAACTTTGAGAAATTTGCTAAAGATGCTCGTAAATTGGCTGCAGAATTTAGTCCAGAAGAATTGGCTATGTATATCTTGAGTCTGACAGTCCAAGATCCAGACAGCCTTCCTGAAGTGGAGATTGCGCGTGAAAAACCACTGCCATTTAAACCATCAGGTAATGGCTTTGGTGGCAAAGGCAAGGGAGGTCGAGGAGGCCGTCGTGGGGACGACCGTCGAGACCGTGATCGCCGTAGTGGTCGCCGTGATGATTTCAAAAAAGGCAGTCGTGGGAACGATCGTTTTGATAAAGACAGACGTTACCGTAATAAAGACAATAAAAAACCTCGCAACACTTCAAGCGAAAAGAAGACCGGCTTTGTTATTCGTAACAAAGGAGACAAATAGAAAAAAGCGATTCACACTGTGAATCGCTTTTATATATAAGGAGACCGATAGTAAAAGAAGATGGTGATAGTAAAGGATAGGTGAAACGGAAAGGGATTTATCATGTCATCTTCTTATAATGTTATAATATCAAAAATAAAATAGGATGTCAATAAAAAAATCGCTTTTTTTCTAAAATATTTTTGCTGTTCAAAATTGTAATTAAATAAGCAATTTTCAGATAATTATTGAAATAAAGACTTTTCTATGTTATAATGGAAGCGATTATATGCGAGGTAAAAAATGGCACATTTATTAGAAAAAACAAGAAAAATCACGTCTATTCTAAAGCGCTCAGAAGAGCAACTCCAAGATGAACTTCCTTACAATGCGATCACACGCCAGTTAGCTGATATTATTGATTGTAACGCTTGTATTGTGAATAACAAGGGACGTCTCTTGGGCTACTTTATGCGGTATAAGACCAATAATGACCGTGTAGAACAATTCTTCCAAACTAAAACCTTCCCTGAGGTCTATGTACAAGGGGCAAACATGATTTACGACACGGAAGCAAATCTTCCTGTTGAACATGATTTGACCATTTTCCCTGTAGAGAGCCGTGCGGACTTTCCAGATGGTTTGACGACCATCGCTCCGATTCATGTATCAGGGATTCGCCTAGGTTCGTTGATTATTTGGCGCAATGATAAGAAGTTTGAAGATGAAGATTTGATTCTTGTCGAGATTGCGAGCACGGTTGTGGGAATTCAACTATTGAACTTCCAACGCGAAGAAGATGAGAAAAATATTCGCCGTCGTACGGCTGTTACCATGGCGGTCAACACCCTTTCTTATTCAGAACTGCGTGCCGTATCAGCTATTTTAGCTGAATTGGATGGAAATGAAGGGCAGCTGACTGCATCAGTTATTGCAGATCGTATTGGCATTACGCGCTCAGTGATTGTCAATGCGCTTCGTAAATTGGAGTCGGCGGGAATTATTGAGAGTCGTTCTTTAGGAATGAAGGGGACTTATCTCAAAGTTCTAATTGGTGATATTTTTGAGGAAGTGAAAAAGAGGGACTACTAATGGCAAAGGCTTTAATCTCGATTGACTATACAGAGGATTTCGTAGCGGACCATGGAAAGCTAACTGCTGGAGTGCCAGCTCAAGCTATATCAGAGGCAATCAATCAAGTAACCAGACTGGCTTTTGATCGAGGAGATTATGTCTTTTTTACCATTGATGCTCATGAAGAGAAGGATACATTCCACCCAGAAAGCAAGCTCTTTCCACCGCACAACATCATCGGAACTAGTGGGCGTAACCTTTATGGCCCCCTAGCTGATTTTTATGCTGAGCATGAGGCGGATAGTCGTGTCTTTTGGATGGATAAGCGTCACTATTCAGCTTTTTCAGGAACGGACTTAGATATCCGTTTGCGGGAACGTCGGGTTGATACTGTTATCTTAACTGGAGTCCTGACTGACATTTGCGTCCTTCATACGGCTATTGATGCTTATAATTTAGGTTATCAAATTGAGATTGTTAAGCCTGCAGTTGCCTCTATTTGGCCAGAAAATCATCAGTTTGCTCTTGGGCATTTTAAGAACACATTGGGAGCAAAATTACTGGATGAAAACCTTGCTGAAATTGAACTATAAGCCTGTTGGAAAAATGAAAAAAATCTGAAAAAAGTGTTGACAAAGATTTTGAAAGTTGATATACTAGTAAAGTAATCGACGCGGGGATGGCGGAATTGGCAGACGCGCAGGACTAAGGATCCTGTGACCGCTTTAGGTCGTGAGGGTTCAAGTCCCTCTCTCCGCATAGGGTAAGAGTTAGCTTTGGCTAGCTCTTTTTTGTTAGCTTATATAGTGACTATTCAACAAGAGAGGTCTACCTTTCTTGTTTTTTCTTTTTCTTTATAAATAGTGCTATAATATAGATAGAAAGTAACAGTAAAAAGTCTTATATGAAAGATCATCGAGTAATGGATGCTAATAGGTTTAGTTAAAGTTGTATAAAAGGTAGGAAAGGAGGACTAGATAGTCATTTGGTATTTGAAATGAGTATTTCAAAAGTGTAAAGGAGGATTACGATGGTTAATGAACTTCAGCGAATAATGAGCGCCTTTATTCAAATTCTCTTTATTATTTTACTACCTTCTATCTGGTGGTTTATGACTATGAGGGGGAAAGTTCCGTTTATGGAATGGATCGGACTAAAAGCTATCAAAAGAGTAAAAACTTTGCATCTGATTTTATGGATGGTGGGGGGATTTTCCTTATTTACTATTTTTTCTATCCTTATCTTTCCTCTTACGCGTAGTCTAGAAACAGCTACTTCGGCTTTTTCTGCTATGGAATATAAGGCTTTACCAAGTATTCTAATTTACAGTATTTTGCAAACATCTTTACCAGAGGAACTATTATTTAGAGGTTTTCTACTGAAACGAATGGCAAATCACATGCCGTTTGTTTTTGCAAATACCATACAGGCTTTCGCTTTTGGATTGCTTCATGGAGTATTATTTGCTTCAGTAGTGAGTTTGGAAGTCACTTTTTTCATTGTATTTTTTACTGGAGCAATAGCAGCTTATCTTGGTTTTGTTAATGAAAAGATAGCAGGAGGATCAATTTTACCAAGTTGGCTAATGCATGCCACAGCCAACATCCTCTCTGGTTTAGTTTCTGCATTTTCTTTGCTTTGAGTGGATACAGTTATAAAAATGGAGCTGGTAGAAATACCAGCTTTTTTTCAAAAAATAAATCAAAAAAAATTTTCGATTTCATAAACATTTCATATTTGGATTTTATAATAGTCTTACAAATATGGAGGTGACAAATGAATCCAATCCAAAGAGCTTGGGCTTATGTCAGCAGAAAACGACTGAGAAGTTTTATTTTATTTCTGATTTTATTTGTCCTTTTAGCAGGAATTTCAGCCTGTTTGACTCTGATGAAGTCCAACAAAACAGTAGAAAGCAATCTTTACAAATCACTCAATACTTCATTTTCTATCAAAAAGATAGAAAATGGACAGACCTTCAAGTTGTCGGACCTAGCATCTGTGAGCAAGATTAAGGGACTGGAAAATGTCTCTCCTGAACTTGAGACGGTCGCAAAACTGAAAGACAAGGAAGCGGTGAGTGGTGAGCAGAGCGTAGAACGTGATGATTTGTCAGCTGCAGACAAGAACTTGGTTAGCTTAACGGCTCTTGAGGATTCATCCAAGGATGTCACCTTTACCAGTTCGGCTTTCAACCTAAAAGAAGGGCGACACCTTCAAAAAGGGGATTCCAAGAAAATCCTTATCCACGAAGAGTTGGCCAAGAAGAACGGTCTTTCGCTTCATGACAAGATTGGCTTGGATGCTGGTCAGTCCGAAGCTGGAAAAGGGCAAACAGTAGAGTTTGAGATTGTCGGCATCTTTTCTGGTAAGAAACAAGAAAAATTCACAGGCTTGTCTTCCGACTTCAGTGAAAACCAGGTCTTTACAGACTATGAAAGCAGCCAAACGCTTCTGGGAAATAGTGAACCGCAAGTCAGTGCAGCTCGCTTCTATGTAGAAAATCCTAAGGAAATGGACGGACTCATGAAGCAGGTAGAAAACTTGGCTTTAGAAAGTCAAGGCTACCAAGTTGAGAAGGAGAACAAGGCCTTTGAACAAATCAAAGACTCAGTGGCAACCTTCCAAACCTTCCTCACCATCTTCCTTTATGGGATGTTGATAGCTGGAGCTGGAGCCTTAATTTTGGTCTTGTCCCTCTGGTTGAGAGAAAGAGTCTACGAAGTGGGGATTCTTCTGGCACTTGGAAAAAGCAAGATCTCAATCTTCCTCCAGTTCTGTTTAGAGCTAGTTTTGGTATCTCTTGGAGCTTTGCTTCCAGCATTTGTTGCAGGAAATGCCATCACATCCTATCTACTCCAAACTGTACTAGCCAGTGGAGATCAGGTAACTTTACAGGACACGCTGGCCAAAGCAAGTGGTCTATCAACCAGTCTCCTATCCTTTGCAGAATCCTATGTCTTTCTGCTCCTGATTGGTTGCTTATCAGTAGCCCTTTGTTTCGTATTTCTATTTAGAAAATCGCCTAAGGAAATTTTATCATCTATTAGTTAATACTCTTCGAAAATCTCTTCAAACCGCGTTAGCTTCGCCTTGCCGTACTCAAGTACAGCCTGCGGCTAGCTTCCTAGTTTGCTCTTTGATTTTCATTGAGTATAAGAAGGAGAAATCATGACTTTATTACAATTGCAAGATGTTACCTACCGTTATAAGAACACTGCTGAGGCAGTTTTATATCAGATCAAGTATAATTTTGAACCCGGAAAATTTTATAGTATCATTGGTGAGTCAGGAGCAGGAAAATCCACTCTCTTGTCCCTCCTGGCTGGTCTAGATAGTCCTGTTGAAGGTTCTATCCTTTTCCAAGGAGAGGACATTCGGAATAAGGGGTATTCTTACCATCGCATGCACCATATTTCCCTGGTCTTTCAAAATTATAACTTGATAGATTATCTTTCTCCGCTGGAAAATATCCGCTTGGTCAACAAAAAAGCGAGCAAGGATACACTTCTTGAGCTTGGTTTGGATGAAAGTCAGATCAAGCGGAACGTTCTCCAGTTATCAGGTGGTCAACAGCAACGTGTAGCCATCGCTCGCAGTTTAGTCTCAGAAGCTCCAGTTATTCTAGCTGATGAGCCAACAGGAAATCTGGACCCTAAAACTGCTGGAGATATTATCGAACTGCTCAAATCACTTGCCGAGAAAACAGGTAAATGTGTGATCGTCGTCACTCACAGTAAAGAAGTGGCACAAGCATCAGATATTACACTTGAATTGAAGAATAAGAAACTTACTGAAACTCGCAATACTACAAAATAAGATGAGCTTGTTTTGATAGCATTATGAAATCAAATCTAGAAAGGGAACCTATGTTACACAACGCATTTGCCTATGTTACAAGGAAGTTTTTCAAATCGATTGTTATCTTCCTGATTATTCTCCTCATGGCGAGCTTGAGTTTGGTCGGCTTGTCGATCAAGGGAGCTACTGCCAAGGCTTCTCAGGAGACTTTTAAAAATATCACCAATAGCTTCTCCATGCAAATCAATCGTCGCGTCAATCAAGGGACGCCACGTGGTTCTGGGAATATCAAGGGTGAGGACATCAAAAAAATCACTGAAAACAAGGCCATCGAGTCTTATGTTAAACGAATCAATGCTATCGGAGATTTGACTGGATATGACCTGATTGAAACGCCAGAAACCAAGAAAAATCTCACTGCAGACCGTGCCAAACGGTTTGGAAGCAGTTTGATGATTACAGGTGTCAATGACTCCTCTAAAGAAGATAAGTTTGTCTCTGGCTCATATAAGCTGGTTGAAGGTGAGCACCTAACCAACGACGACAAAGACAAGATCCTCATGCATAAGGACTTGGCAGCTAAACACGGTTGGAAAGTCGGAGATAAGGTCAAACTAGACTCCAATATCTACGATGCAGACAATGAAAAAGGTGCCAAGGAAACAGTCGAAGTGACAATCAAGGGACTCTTTGATGGGCACAATAAGTCTGCAGTAACCTACTCACAAGAGCTCTATGAAAACACAGCTATCACAGACATTCACACTGCTGCAAAACTTTATGGATACACAGAAGACACAGCTATTTATGGGGACGCAACCTTCTTTGTAACAGCAGACAAGAACTTGGATGATGTCATGAAAGAGTTGAATGGTATCAGTGGTATCAACTGGAAGAGCTACACACTTGTGAAGAGCTCCTCTAACTACCCAGCTCTTGAGCAATCCATCTCTGGTATGTACAAGATGGCCAACCTCCTCTTCTGGGGTAGCTTGAGCTTCTCAGTCCTTCTCCTTGCACTCTTGCTTAGTCTTTGGATTAACGCCCGTCGCAAGGAAGTGGGAATTCTCCTCTCTATCGGTCTCAAGCAGGCAAGTATCTTGGGGCAATTTATCACCGAATCTATCCTGATCGCCATCCCTGCTCTCGTTTCGGCTTACTTCCTAGCCAACTACACAGCTCGAGCAATCGGAAATACTGTTCTTGCCAATGTCACTTCAGGTGTTGCCAAGCAAGCCAGCAAGGCTGCTCAAGCCTCTAATCTTGGTGGTGGTGCTGAAGTAGATGGCTTTAGTAAGACCTTGTCGAGCCTAGACATTTCTATTCAGACATCAGACTTTATCATCGTCTTTGTCCTTGCCTTGGTTCTAGTGGTTCTCGTTATGGCGCTTGCCTCAAGCAATCTCCTTAGAAAACAACCAAAAGAGCTCTTGCTCGATAGCGAATAAAAAACTTGCTACCTATTCTCCCCTAAATGGGGTATAATATAGGTAGCATTTTTATCTGTTTTGTCTTGATAAGGCCTCTTCCTTTCAGGATGAAACTGAGATAATTTACAAGAAATTTAAAGGAATGTGAAACGTTTTTTTTATGAAAATTTTAATTGTAGAAGATGAAGAGATGATCCGTGAGGGAATCAGTGACTATTTGACGGATTGTGGTTATGAAACCATTGAGGCAGCAGATGGACAAGAAGCTCTGGAAAAATTTTCCAGCTATGAAGTTGCTCTAGTACTACTGGATATCCAGATGCCCAAGCTTAATGGCCTAGAAGTCCTAGCAGAGATTCGTAAGACCAGTCAGGTTCCTGTCTTGATGCTGACAGCCTTTCAGGATGAGGAATATAAGATGAGCGCCTTTGCCTCTCTGGCGGATGGCTATCTGGAAAAACCCTTCTCCCTCTCCCTCTTAAAAGTGAGGGTAGACGCGATTTTCAAGCGCTACTACGATACGGGACGAGTCTTCTCCTATAAGGATACAAAGGTGGACTTTGAGAGCTACAGTGCAAGCCTCGCAGGTCAAGAAGTGGCTATCAATGCTAAAGAGTTGGAAATTCTGGACTATCTGGTGAAAAATGAAGGACGGGCCTTGACCCGTTCTCAGATAATCGATGCTGTCTGGAAGGCGACAGATGAGGTTCCCTTTGATCGTGTCATTGATGTCTATATCAAGGAACTGCGGAAAAAGCTAGACTTGGATTGCATCCTCACTGTGCGCAATGTTGGTTATAAATTGGAGCGAAAATGAAACGAACAGGTTTATTTACAAAGATTTTTATCTATACCTTCTCAATTTTTAGCCTTCTGGTTATTTGTCTTCATTTAGCCATTTATTTTCTCTTTCCCTCTACTTATCTAAGCCACCGTCAGGAAACCATTGGTCAGAAAGCGACAGCCATTGCCCAATCCCTAGACGGAAAAGATAGGCAAAGCATCGAGCAAGTGTTGGACTTGTATTCCCAGAGCAGTGATATCAAAGGGGCTGTCAAGGGAGAGATGACCGAAGACAAGTTAGAAGTCAAGGACAACCTTCCTCTGGACACGGATCGCCAGACCACTTCTCTCTTTATCGAGGAGCGTGAGGTGAAAACGCAAGATGGTAGCACCATGACTCTCCAGTTTCTAGCTTCCATGGACTTGCAAAAGGAAGCAGAGCAGATCAGTCTCCAATTTCTTCCTTATACCTTGCTAGCATCCTTTCTGATTTCCCTCTTGGTGGCCTACATCTATGCTCGTACCATTGTTGCCCCGATTTTGGAAATCAAGCGGGTGACCCGTCGGATGATGGATTTGGATGCCCAAGTGCGATTGCGCGTGGATTCTAAGGATGAGATTGGTGATCTCAAGGAACAAATCAATAGCCTTTACCAGCATCTTTTGACTGTCATTGCGGACTTGCATGACAAGAATGAAGCTATTCTCCAGCTGGAGAAGATGAAGGTTGAGTTCCTACGAGGGGCTTCTCATGAATTGAAAACACCTCTGGCTAGTTTGAAAATCCTAATCGAAAATATGAAAGAAAATGTCGGCCGTTATAAGGATAGAGACCACTATCTTGGAGTTGCCTTGGGGATTGTGGACGACCTCAGTCACCACGTTCTCCAGATATTGTCTCTTTCTTCTGTTCAGGAATTGCGAGACGAGAAAGAAGAGGTTGACCTCCTTCAGATGACTCAAAGTCTGGTCAAGGATTATGCTTTACTCGCCAAGGATAGAGAACTTCAGGTAGACATTAGCCTAACTCATCAGCAGGCTTACATAAACCCATCTGTCATGAAATTGATCCTATCGAATCTCATCAGCAATGCCATCAAGCACTCCACTCCTGGTGGCTTAGTCCGCATCGGCGAGAGAGAAGGGGAACTCTTTATCGAGAATAGCTGTAGTCCTGAAGAACAAGAAAAACTGGCCCAGTCTTTTTCTGAAAATGCTAGTCGCAAGGCCAAGGGTTCAGGGATGGGACTCTTTGTGGTCAAAAGTTTATTAGAACATGAGAAATTACCTTATCATTTTGAGATGCAAGATGATCGCTTGACTTTCTTCATACGTCATCCCAAAGTCACTTAGGACTAAGAAAAAGAAAGGGTTTACATTGATTGGATTGGAAGAAATTCAATCTAAAGTATGGGAAAAACTAGCTTTTTTTATCAAAAAGTGATAAAATGAACAATGTAAATGGGATGTCCCAAAAAATATATAGGAGGCCTGACAAATGGCAATCGTTTCAGCAGAAAAATTTGTCCAAGCAGCTCGTGACAACGGTTATGCAGTTGGTGGATTTAACACAAACAACCTTGAGTGGACTCAAGCTATCTTGCGTGCAGCAGAAGCTAAACAAGCTCCAGTACTTATCCAAACTTCTATGGGTGCAGCTAAGTACATGGGTGGTTACAAATTGTGTAAAGTCCTTATCGAAGAATTGGTTGAATCAATGGGTATCACTGTACCAGTTGCTATTCACCTTGACCACGGTCACTACAATGACGCTTTGGAATGTATCCGTGTAGGTTACACTTCAGTTATGTTTGACGGTTCACACCTTCCAGTTGAAGAAAACCTTGAAAAAGCTCGTAAAGTTGTAGAATTTGCTCACGCAAATGGTGTATCAGTAGAAGCTGAAGTTGGAACTATCGGTGGTGAAGAAGACGGAATCATCGGTGATGGTGAATTGGCTCCAATCGAAGATGCTAAAGCAATGGTTGCAACTGGTATCGACTTCTTGGCAGCTGGTATCGGTAACATCCACGGTCCATACCCTGCAAACTGGAAAGGTCTTCACCTTGACCACTTGCAAAAATTGACTGAAGCTGTACCAGGCTTCCCAATCGTATTGCACGGTGGTTCAGGTATTCCTGATGACCAAATCCAAGCAGCTATCAAACTTGGTGTTGCGAAAGTTAACGTTAACACTGAATGCCAAATCGCATTCGCTAACGCAACTCGTAAATTTGCTCGTGACTACGAAGCAAACGAAGCAGAATACGACAAGAAGAAACTCTTCGACCCACGTAAATTCTTGGCTGACGGTGTAAAAGCTATCCAAGCATCAGTGGAAGAACGTATCGACGTATTCGGTTCAGAAGGTAAAGCGTAATCTAGCTGAACAATACAGAAAGAACCTGCCCATTGGGTGGGTTTTTGTGTTTTCTTTTATAGAGAATATACTTAAGACTACTATATCCAAAGTTGCTAAATTAATGTAATTATTCTAAGACTACCCTTGGCGAACGAATATAATAACTTTACGCCTGTTTTCAAAGGAAATCACTGTCTTTCCCAAAGTAAATTGGAACATCTAATTTTTTAGGAATGCTGAGTAGCTAAATGAATGATAGAACTTTCAAAAAAATTAATAGTTTAAAGCACTTAGCACCTGTTTATATTGATGAAACGGGATTCGATACTTATTTTTATCGAGAATACGATCGCTTATTAAAAGATCAGTTAATAGGAGGTGAAGTGTATGGAAGAAGGTATCAGAGGATTTCTTTGGTTGTAGGTCTAACAAATAGTGAGTTAATCGCTCCAATGACTTACGAAGAGACGATGACGAGCGACTTTTTTGAAGCTTGGTTTCAGAAGTTTCTCCTACCAATATTAAATACACCATTAGTTATTATTATGGACAATGCAAGATTCCATAGAATGGGTAAGCTAGAGCTCTTATGTGAAGAGTTTGGGCATAAAATTTTACCTCTTCCTCCCTACTCACCTGAGTACAATCCTATTGAGAAAACATGGGCTTATATCGCAAAGCACCTCAAAAAGGTATTACCAAGTTGTAATACCTTTTTTAGAGGCTCTTTTGTCTTGTTCTTGTTTCAATTGACTATAGTATTCACCATCTAAAGAATTACTTGATTGGTTAGAACAGGCAATTAATAAAATTGGAGATAGAGGCACTAAAAATAATGTGGCAAATTCTTACATTTGCTTATTCCATTTCCATTATATCAAAGTAATTTTACAAGTTTAAGACAGGTAATTCTGGCACTTATTTTATTTCTTTCTGAAACCTAAGTATAATAGTTACATTTTTATGAGTTTGTAGATCTAATGCAAAAAACATATGTTTGTTATGATATAATAAAGGTGCTTGTTTCTTAGATTTATAAATAGTAGTTTTCGTTTTTTATGAATGCTCATTTAATATTAGTAGCAAATATAATAGTTCTTTAGGGAGATAGTAAAGTATTATGGATATTTTATTTGATAAATTATTAGTTGTATCATCATTTTGTTTAAGAAAAATTGGCAATTTAGTTGGTTTTATTATTGGAGTTGTAATACATCCAATTAAAAATATTGCGATTTGGATAACATTGTTACTATCATCATTCTTGATAGTAGGAAACGTTTCTATTCAATTAGAAGGTAAAGATATGTTTTTGATGTCAGTTGGTCTAGTTTCAATAATGATATTTATATCAAGTTTTCTAGAGAGACAGACAGTTGATATTGATAATAAAGATAATTTCTATTTAGGGTACAATATAAAGAAAATAAAATTTCATGATAATTTCTGGTTAAGAAGATTTAATGAACTCCCGGTTACCCTTCTATTTTGGCTGATCGCTAGTTTCCCAATCATTGTTATCTGTTCACAGTTGAAATTCAATTTCGAAATATTAAATAATGTATTCAAGAGTGTAAATGAAATTATAGAATATATTAAAGTGATTTGGCTTTCTGCGTTTGTGGTCATTTCAACTTATTGTACGGCGCTTTTGATAGAGTCAGTAGCATTATCAAGTAAAACCTTTTCACAAAGTTATTTATATAAAACTACTAATTTATATGAAGAATTAAAAATAAGAGCAGAAATTGAACAGTCTTTTAAAAACCTATTCAATAACATTTTTAGTTTTAAAACTATAGTAAGACCAATGGTAGGATTAGAGGATGACTTACAATTTAAAATTGAAAGAGTAATTGATTACATTATAAATAGGGGTACAGATGTTAGTTCAAATGAAGAAGAATTACATAAATTCTATAATCTTGCATTTCATTGTGAATCAGAAAAAATAGACGCTTTAATAAAAAGAATAAAGAAGTATTATGAAACTGAAGAAAATAAAAAAATAAGGTATATAGCTCATGCTATTTTACTTAAAAGAAATCTAGACATTATTTACTGGTATTATATACACAAGTGGAGTATCTTAAATCGTTTAAAGGTAATGCCTACAGAAATTGTAAATCTTGCAATAATAGATTTATGGAAATTACATGATATAGAAAATAACTTTTATGATAGTGAAGATTATCAAGATATTTTTTGGCAAATCTGCAATGAAGATATAAATGGTTTTAGATTGCCGTTTGGAATTCATAAATCAAATCAAGATGATCTAAAAAGGAATTATTGTATTTATAGGATATATTTAGTAATGATAGAAAGAGTAAAGGATATTAACTTTTTAAATCAGCTGAAAAATCCTAAAGATATGATGGATTTATTGAATGTTTTGAATGAGATTGATAAAAAAGGAAAAAATAGCACGTATTTTTCAGATATTTTTTCAATTCTTTTTTCATGGACTATTGATAGCAAAGATAAAGATAACAATTTTATTGATTTATTCTCAAAAATGATGAGTGATGAGCACATGCCAGTATATCTCATGAACAAACGGGTTAATCATAGTAAAAATATTTTATTGAATGGAGGATATAGCCAAGATTTGTTTGATGATAATGCTATAGACTATCTTTTGATGTTTATGAAATTAGAGGATATTATTTTTGTATTGATTTTCTGTCTAGCTCATTCAGAACGGTCTCATAAAGAAGTAATGAAGATTGAAGAATTTAAAATATGGAAAAAATCTATTCATAGACAATATATGAAAGAAAACATCGAAGATTTAAGAGAATCAGAATTTTTATGTAAGTTATGTGAAAATCTAATGGTGTCTCAATTTATTTCTAAAAAATTTATTAAATGGATGTGGGAGTCAATATTTAAACCATTTGATGAAAATTTGTATGAAGAATTTATGAAGCTTGGTGAAGATGGGACTAGAAGTAATTTTAGCTTAGATAGATATTTTGTTGTCAGATTGCTATTATGTAGTTATGATAATAGATCGGCCTCGCTTTATGATTTTAAAGAAGATAATAAACATAAAATTGAAAAAGAATTAAGCAGTATTAAAGTAATATTGGAAAATGAAAATATCTATTTATTCTAAGGTAATAATGAAGTAAAGTAAACTGATAGAGGAATAGATAGTAAAAAGAAGTTTTTGTTGTCTGAAAACTGATCATGTACTATAGGAAACATATTTTCTTTCTCCATCAATTATAGAAAAATTTTTTCATATTATTCTAGTATTGTAGTACTACAAAAATTAATATAATGATCGTGGTGTATTGTATATATTAGGATAACTCTCTACCATATTAGGTCATATGTTTTGTGGCAAATTCAACTTAAGATTTTGCCCCTATTTTGCCAAACTTTTTTAAGAACTAAAGGGAATAATGAAGCATATTTCTAATACAGTGTGGGTAGAAGAATACCTGAATATAACTCTTTTTATTGTATGAGGAAGTATAGTAAATAAATGATTTATGTTCAGAAGGTAAAGCATAATCTAGCTGAACAATACATACGTAACCTGCCCATCAGGCAGGTTTTTTTGGTGTTTTAAGGAGACTATTAAGCCAGAATTTTGGACTAATACTCTTCGAAAATTAAATTCAAACTACGTCAGCTTCACCTTGCCTTACTCAAGTACAGCCTGCGGTTAGCTTCCTAGTTTGCTCTTTGATTCTCATTGAGTATAAAAATATCACTTTAAGAGAAAAATTTTCAATTCCATAAACTTTGGGCAAACGCTTGCATTCCATTTTTTATTGGACTATAATAGGTTGGTATAAAGCCTTCTGTAATAATAAAATTTAGAGGGTTTAGAAAGTAAGGATTTAGAATTTTTGTAGTCAAAAATACAATGTTGCTATTCCTTACGGTAGGGAGATAGATATGGCAATGATAGAAGTGGAACATCTTCAGAAAAATTTTGTGAAGACAGTGAAGGAGCCGGGGTTAAAGGGAGCTTTGCGCTCCTTTATTCATCCTGAAAAGCAGACCTTTGAAGCAGTCAAGGATTTGACCTTTGAAGTTCCAAAAGGCCAGATTCTAGGCTTTATCGGAGCTAATGGTGCTGGGAAGTCAACAACCATCAAAATGCTGACAGGAATTTTAAAGCCGACATCGGGCTATTGTCGGATCAATGGCAAGATTCCTCAGGACAATCGTCAAGACTATGTCAAGGATATTGGAGTGGTTTTTGGACAACGCACCCAGCTATGGTGGGATTTGGCTCTGCAAGAGACTTACACGGTCTTGAAAGAGATTTACGATGTGCCGGACTCGCTCTTTCATAAGCGCATGGACTTTTTGAATGAAGTTTTGGATTTGAAGGAATTTATCAAAGACCCCGTGCGGACTCTTTCACTTGGCCAACGGATGCGGGCGGACATTGCGGCTTCCTTGCTCCACAATCCTAAGGTTCTCTTTTTAGATGAGCCGACCATTGGTCTGGATGTGTCGGTCAAGGACAATATTCGTCGGGCCATTACCCAAATCAATCAGGAGGAAGAGACCACTATTCTCTTGACCACTCACGACTTGAGCGACATTGAGCAACTTTGTGATCGGATTTTTATGATTGATAAGGGGCAAGAGATTTTTGATGGAACGGTTAGCCAGCTCAAGGAAACCTTTGGCAAGATGAAGACTCTTTCTTTTGAACTGGTACCAGGTCAAAGTCATCTCCTTTCTCACTATGAAGGCCTGCCTGATATGACCATTGATAGACAAGGAAATAGCCTCAATATTGAATTTGATAGTTCCCGCTACCAGTCAGCTGATATTATCAAGCAAACCCTGTCTGATTTTGAAATTCGCGATTTGAAGATGTTGGATACGGATATTGAGGATATTATCCGTCGCTTCTACCGAAAGGAGCTCTAAGATGGTCAAATTGTGGAGACGTTATAAACCCTTTATCAATGCAGGTGTTCAGGAGTTGATCACTTATCGAGTCAACTTTATTCTCTATCGGATTGGCGATGTCATGGGGGCTTTTGTGGCTTTCTATCTCTGGAAGGCGGTCTTTGATTCCTCGCAAGATTCTTCGATTCAGGGCTTCAGCATGGCAGATATCACCCTCTACATCATTATGAGTTTTGTGACTAATCTTTTGACCAGGTCAGATAGCTCCTTTATGATTGGTGAGGAGGTCAAGGATGGTTCCATTATCATGCGCTTATTGCGACCAGTGCATTTTGCGGCCTCTTATCTCTTCACCGAGCTTGGTTCCAAGTGGTTGATTTTTGTCAGTGTAGGACTGCCATTTTTAAGTGTTATTGTGTTGATGAAAATCTTATCTGGACAAGGGATGGTAGAAGTGCTGGGATTAACTGTCCTTTATCTTTTTAGCTTAACTCTGGCTTATCTGATTAACTTTTTCTTTAATATCTGCTTTGGATTTTCAGCCTTTGTATTTAAAAATTTATGGGGTTCCAATCTCCTCAAGACTTCAATAGTGGCCTTTATGTCTGGAAGTTTGATTCCCTTGGCTTTCTTTCCAAAGATTGTTTCTGATATCTTGTCCTTCTTGCCTTTTTCATCCTTGATTTATACTCCGGTCATGATTATCGTTGGGAAATACGATGCCAGTCAGATTCTTCAGGCATTCGCTTTGCAGTTTTTCTGGCTCTTAGTGATGGTGGGCTTGTCTCAGCTGATTTGGAAACGAGTCCAGTCCTTCATCACCATTCAAGGAGGTTAGTATGAAAAAATATCAACGCATGCATCTGATTTTTATCAGGCAATACATCAAGCAAATCATGGAATACAAGGTGGATTTTGTGGTTGGTGTTTTAGGTGTTTTCCTGACCCAAGGCTTGAATCTTTTGTTTCTCAATGTCATCTTTCAACACATTCCCTCGCTAGAAGGCTGGACTTTTCAAGAAATCGCTTTTATCTATGGATTTTCCTTGATTCCCAAGGGACTGGACCATCTCTTTTTTGATAATCTCTGGGCATTGGGACAACGCTTGGTGCGAAAAGGAGAGTTTGATAAGTATCTGACTCGTCCTATCAATCCTCTTTTTCACATTCTGGTTGAGACCTTTCAGATTGATGCCTTAGGTGAACTTTTGGTCGGAGGGATTTTGCTAGCGACAACGGTATCTAGTATTGCTTGGACTCTTCCAAAATTCCTGATTTTTCTAGTCTGCATTCCTTTTGCGACCTTGATCTATACTTCCTTGAAAATCGCGACTGCCAGTATCGCTTTTTGGACCAAGCAGTCAGGCGCCATGATTTACATTTTTTATATGTTTAATGATTTTGCCAAATATCCGATTTCCATCTACAATTCCCTTCTTCGTTGGTTGATTAGCTTTATCATCCCTTTCGCCTTTACAGCCTACTATCCTGCTAGCTATTTCTTGCAGGACAAGGATGGACTCTTTAATATCGGTGGTTTGATTCTGATTTCCCTTGTCTTCTTTGTCATTTCTTTGAAACTATGGGACAAGGGCTTAGATGCCTACGAAAGTGCGGGTTCGTAAAAGGAAGGAACTCAAAGCCTTGTCTCAGGACAGGCTTTTTCTAATGAAGATGAAAATTTCTTGACATCTATTCTCAGAGTGCTATACTAAAAGGGTAATCGCCGATTTAGCTCAGTTGGTAGAGCAACGCACTCGTAACGCGTAGGTCACAGGTTCAAGCCCTGCAATCGGCAAAATCAAGAAGTCCAAATGGGCTTCTTTTTTTGTAAATATAGGAAAGGTGGAACGTTTGAGATAGGTTCTATTTAACGTCTGTGCCTCCTGCTTATAAATAAAAACTAAAATTTATATTTTGTGGTATAATATATGTTAATAAGCGCTTGTTTTCGTTCCGTTATAGTGGAATATAGGCTGTTAATCATTCTAGAATTTTTTGCATAGATTTTCTAAAAATTATAAAAATCCATGGATAATAACGAATGAAGTCTCGCAAGCTTGGCTGAATATAAATCAAAAAGGAGAAAATTATGAATAAGAAAGAATGGGTAAAACAATTTGAGGAGGCGAATGGTCGCAAGCCGACTGCATCAGAATTAGCAGAGGCGCAGTCAACTAAAAAGTTTGCGAGAGGAACTAGAAACATCAAAATCTATATTGGGTTAGTCCTCGGTATTTTGGTTGCTCTAATCCTAGTAAGTGTTTTCTCACATTCTCTGATTGGAAAGAAAGAGTCAAATCAAGCCTCGTCTGCTGTTTCAACTACAGAGTCAACAAGTCAATCGTCTACAAGCCAAGGAAAAACAGATGAGACTGATAAGGATAAACAAGAGGAAATTCAGAAACTCAAGAATCAACTGACTGCTTTAGATACCAAAATTACGGAAGCAGAAGCACTTGTTAGCAAGTTGAAGAAAGAAACTACCGTTCCAAAACTAGATATTGAAGCAATCAAGAACAATGATATGTCTAGTTTAGAAGGTACTTGGCGTAGTCAATCTGGTAATGAATACATTATTAATGATTCTGGAGAAGTACGTGCGACTTGGTTTACAAATGATCAAAAGTACGAATCTGTAGTTGGATTAAAGGTATCAAAAGGACAAGATAGTCGTAACCCTGAGACAGCGTCTATTAGTGCATGGGTAAAAGATTCTATTGCTGGAGGATTCGTAGTAGTAGCTGTGCCAAGTGGAGTTGTTATGCAACCTGCTGATGACGGAAAGATTACGGATAAAAGCAATCATGCTGAGGAAAGACTACTTTCAGGACAAGAGTATGGAGCGATGTTAATGAAACCAGAAAATGTTTATTATCGTGTGAAACCAGATACCAGTAAACTTGAGGAAGCAGAAAAGAACTTAGCTCAATTGCAAGCAGATCGTGAATCAATCAAATCTTCTCTTGAGTCAAAGGAATAGAAAAACTAGATGGTATTCGTTCAAAAATACTGTTACAATCGGCAAAATCAAGAAGTCCATTAGGGCTTCTTTTTCTTTTATCACGACTATTCAACCACTTAGACAGAGATATTGACCAGATAGGCAAAAGGGCTTGTTCTTGAAAAATTCCTCTGCTATAATGATTCATGTAAGGGACGTGAGGGGTCAGTATCAGACAACTCAAGAACCTAAAAAAGAAAATGGAGACAAAAAAATGAAAAAATTATTAGGACTTGTATTTTTAGTAGCAGCAGCGCTAGTATTGTATTTCGGATCTGTTGGATGGCCAAGTTTGGATGTCAACCTCTGGTCACTTATTCCGGTAGGATTGTTCCTCTATTTCACGATAGAAAACTTTTTGAAAAAAGACTACAAGTCTAGTCTGATGTGCTTGATCATTGCCTTTATCATTGCAAATGCAATTTTTGATATTTTGCCAATCTCAAGTGGTTTGGTAATTGGTGCGGGAGTGCTAGCTTGTGTAGGACTTGGCTACCTCTTTCCTGATAAAGATAAAAAAGAAGGCAAATAAAAAGTCTCGAGATTTCTCGAGACTTTTTTACTGACCAGCGTAGTATTTTTGGATCCCTTTTACAATGCCTGCGACCAGTTTATCTTGGTAGCGGCTATCTCTGATTTGTTGGCTTTCAGTGAAATTATCCATATAACCAAGTTCAAGGAGGACGGCTGGTTTGGCTGTTTCGCGTAGTACAGCATAGCTGCTCTCCAATAAGCCAGCATCCTTGGCCCCTGTTTCTGCTAGAAGAGAGGAGTGGATGGCAGCGGCGAGGCGTCTGCTTTCACTCATACGATCAGGGTGATTGTGCCAGTATTTATTAATCTTGCTTGGGTAATCAGGTTCATCGCTATAGGAGTAGGTTTGAATACCGCTTGCTTTTGAGTATGCGCTACCAGTTGCATTGAAGTGAATACTGATAAAGATGTCAGAGTTGGTCTTATTAACCATACGAGAACGTTCGGTTACAAAATCAACGTCAATATCACTATCACGAGAGGTGAGGACCTTGTAGCCTAGTTCTTCTAACTTAGCACGAAGTTTACGGTAAATCTGCATGTTGAGATCTTTTTCAGCGACATTGTAGTAAAAGGCACCGGAATCTCGACCACCATGTCCAGGATCTAGGAAGATGGTATTGCTGTATAGGCCTTTTGTAAATCCACCTTCAGTTGAAACTTCAGAAATCCATTGGCCGTATTTTTGGAACAAGTGTTCCTTACCGTCTATCTTGTAAGTTCCTGAAACATAATGTCCATTATCATCTAGGTAGTAGCGTGCTTTGTCAGAGTTATCGTAAATCCATTCGCTCTTTGCCATGTAACCACCTGACTTGAGGTAGTATGCTCCAATCCACTCCTGATTTGCATAACGGCCATCCGCTTTTAGATAGAACCAGCTCTTGTAGGCTTTATCGAAGATCCACTCATTCTCCGCCATGGCTCCACTGGTTTTAAGGTAGTAGCTTTCTTTCCATTTGTCTGCTAGCATTCCACCATTCTGGTCAAATGAGTACCAGGAACCCTGAATCTTTTGCCAGTTTTCTTGGACATATCTCCCTGACCCGTTCGCATAGAACCAAGTATCCTTGATTTTGACCCAGTTGTTTTCTGCCATAGCTCCACTCTGGTTGAAGAGGTAACCCTTGAAGGTTGTCGCACTCAGCATTTCACCGTCTTTGTCAAAATAGTACCAAGAACCGTTGATTTTCTCCCATTTGTCCTGCAAAATTTTTCCGGAAGGAGCGACATAGTACCAAATTTGGTCTAATTTAGTCCAACCCTTTTCTGCCATAGCTCCGCTTTTTGTGAGAAGATAGCCGTCAACGGAGGTGTTGCTGAGCATGCTTCCAGTTTGGTCAAAATAGTACCAGGAGCCGTTAATTTTTTTCCAGGTGTTCTGAGCTAGTCGTCCAGAAGAATCAGCATAATACCATTGGTTGTCCAATTTGGTCCAGCTATTTTCTATCATGACACCATCTTGGTCAAAGGCATAGCCTTTGTAGACAGTAGAATGAAGACGATTACCATCTTGATCGAAGTAGTACCATTTGCCTTGGATTTGTTTCCAGTTCAAAGCAGGTTTATCATCTTGGTAAAAACGCCAGTGGTGATTTTCTTGGTACCATCCTTCTTTTTTGGGCTTGTCTTCTTGCACATTTACTTTCGGAAGAACTTCTGATTTAGAGTTTTCCTCAACACTCGATTCTTTCTTTTCTTCTTTGGCAATTGCTTCCTTGACAGCAGATGTGGATTGAGTTGTGTTTTCTTCTGCTGATATTGATGCTTGTGGCAATCCTGTGATAGAGAGTGCGATGGTACTTACTAATATTAACTTTTTCAACATTTTTCTCCAATTTTTATTTTCCAAAACATATTATAAAATATGTTTTAGAGTTGTTCAACTATCGAATTGAACTTCTTCTACTAAGTATTCGATAAAGCGTTCGCCCATCTTAGACAGGCTGGTTTTTTCATGTTGGATATAGACCAGTTCAATCGGGTCGTCAATGTCCAGCGGAATGGAAACGATATTATCTCCGTTGAGGTTGCTGTTCAAAATCCCTGTTGCAATGGTGTAACCATCCAAACCAATCAAGAGGTTAAAGAGGGTGGCACGGTCACTGACTACGATGGATTTCTTGTGGTGCTCTTGTGAAAGAATCTCCTCTGAAAAGTAGAAGGAGTTGTGCGTCCCCTGGTCGTAACTGAGGTAAGGAAAATCTTCTAAATCAGCCAGTTTGACCTTGTCTTTTTTAGCTAGAGGATTGGTCTTGCTAACAAAGATATGGGGTTGAGCGGTAAAGAGGTGGTGGGCTAAGAGGTGATTGTCATCGAGCATTTTCGTTAAAACATCGCGGTTGTAGCTGTTTAAAAAGAGGACACCGACCTCGCTACGGAAGTTCTTGACGTCATCGATAATCTCCCAAGTCCGAGTTTCACGAAGGAAGAGCTCGTATTTCTCCATATCACTTTTTTTGAGCAGAGAGACAAAGGCATTGACTACAAAGGCATAGTGCTGAGAGGAAACGCTGAAAAGTTCGCGGTGGGCGACAGGATTTTTATAGCGTTCCTCCAGAAGCTGCGTTTGCTCGACAACTTGGCGAGCGTAGGAGAGAAACTCCATCCCATCACGGGTTAAGGTAATGCCCTTGGGATTGCGGATAAAGATTTCAATGCCCATTTCATTTTCCAAGTCTCGAACAGCATTAGAGAGACTGGGTTGGGTGATAAAGAGCTGCTTAGCTGCCTCATTCATAGAGCCAGTTTCGACGATTTTGATAATATAGTGTAGTTGTTGAATTCTCATGTTTTTATTGTACCATACTTGCGGAAGAATGGGCAATGAAGACGAAGAAAATAGGGGGAAAGAGCTGGTCCAGTATTGAAAAAAAGTCTAGAATCTGCTAAAATGGAAGCTATGAAAACATTCTATGATGTGCAGCAATTTCTCAAACAATTTGGCATTATTGTTTACATGGGGAAGCGTTTGTATGATATTGAACTGATGAAGCTCGAACTCTCTCGGATCTATGATGCAGGTCTGATGGACAAGCTAGACTATCTAGAGGCGGAAGCTGTTCTTCGTAGAGAGCACAAGATAGAATTAGACTACATAGAGAAAAATGGAGATAAGAACTTATGACAATTTGGATTGTTTGGGGAATCGTATTAGCGATGGTGGCATGGATGGGGTATAACTACCTTCGTATTCGTCGTGCGGCTAAGATTGTGGATAATGCGGAATTTGAAGACTTGATTCGGAAAGGGCAATTGATTGACGTCCGTGAACCAGCAGAATTTCACAGAAAACATATCCTCGGAGCTCGCAATATTCCTTCAAATCAGTTGAAGTCAAGCCTTGCAGCCCTTCGCAAGGATAAACCTGTCCTTCTCTACGAAAACCAACGTGGACAACGAGTGACCAATGCAGCCCTCTATCTGAAAAAGCAAGGTTTCTCTGATATTTATATCCTTTCTTATGGATTGGATTCTTGGATTGGTAAGGTCAAGACTAGCTAATATTTTATTAAAAACTGTCGAATGATAGATAAAGCTAGCATTTTATGGTATCATCATTTATATTAAATTTAAGGAGATTTTGTAATATGAATTCACAACAAAAGAAAAAATCTTCACTTATTTTAGGTATCTTATCTATCGTCCTTGGTTTGCTATTTCCAATAGTTGGTCTGATTTTGGGGATCATAGGATTGGTCTTGGCTTTTTCATACCAAAAAGAATCTGGACTAGACTATAAAACAGAAAAAATTCTCAATATCGTAGGACTTGTGGTTTCTGTACTTAACTGGATTGTAACTGTCGCAGTATTTTTTAGATAAGCAAAAAACAAAAAAGCTTTAAACATAAAGCTTTTTTTGTTTTATCGACTTTTCTCTAAATAGTTTTTAATGATTTTTAATTCCTCTGGATTCAAGGGACGGTATTGCCCTTCTGCTAGTTCGGGGTCTAATGTAAAATCACCGAACTGGACTCGTTTGAGAGAGGTCACCTTGACACCGACTGAGAGGAACATTTTCTTAACCTGATGAAATTTCCCTTCTGAGATGGTGATGGTGGCTTGGCTGAGACTAGAACTTGAAGATAGAATCTCAAGCTGGGCAGGTTTGCAGACTGTTCCATCTAAAAAGACAATCCCATCTTTGAACTGTTGGATATGTTCTGACGTGAGCGGTCCATTAACTTTAACTTGATAAGTTTTATCTACATGATATTGAGGATGGAGAAGTTGAAAACCCAGGGGCCCATTGTCTGTCAGAAGGAGCAGTCCCGTCGTGTCACGGTCTAATCTGCCGACAGCATAGAGCTGGTCAGACTGGATGTCAGGTGGAAGGAGGTCCATGACGGTTGGTAGGTCCTTATCCTGACTGGCTGTCACCACTCTACCTGGTTTATGAAGCATGAGGTAGGTGTGCTTGTATCCTTGGATTTGTCGTCCTTGAAAAACTAGTTTCTGCAATCCAGTATCGACATTTTGAGCGAGGGAGTTGGCTGGACAATCATCTACTAGGATTTCTTTTTTCAGGAGTGCCTGTTTCATAGCCTTGCGACTGATCATTTCTTGGGCTAATAATCTATCTAAACGCATACCAGCTTATCTTATCATAAGTCTCTGACTTTGAAAAGAGTTGCCTTGACTAGAAAAGTAGAGTGAAAACATTTACACTTAGCTGAACTGTGATTTTTGAATGAGACTGTGGTATAATTGTTCAGTTAGAAATAAAAATTTAAAATATTAGAGGAAATCATGACAAAATTAAGAGAAGATATCCGTAACATTGCGATTATCGCCCACGTTGACCACGGTAAAACAACCCTCGTTGACGAATTATTGAAACAATCTGAAACTCTTGATGCACGTACTGAATTGGCAGAGCGTGCTATGGACTCAAACGATATCGAAAAAGAGCGTGGAATTACCATCCTTGCTAAGAATACAGCCGTTGCTTACAATGGAACTCGTATCAATATCATGGACACACCAGGACACGCGGACTTCGGTGGAGAAGTTGAGCGTATCATGAAAATGGTTGACGGTGTTGTCTTGGTCGTAGATGCCTACGAAGGAACCATGCCACAGACTCGTTTCGTATTGAAAAAAGCCTTGGAACAAGACCTTGTTCCAATCGTGGTTGTCAACAAAATCGACAAACCTTCAGCTCGTCCAGCAGAAGTAGTGGACGAAGTCTTGGAACTCTTCATCGAGCTTGGTGCAGATGATGACCAGCTTGATTTCCCAGTTGTTTATGCTTCAGCGATTAACGGAACATCTTCCTTGTCAGATGATCCAGCTGATCAAGAAAAAACAATGGCGCCAATCTTTGACACCATTATCGATCATATCCCAGCTCCAGTAGACAACTCAGATGAGCCTTTGCAGTTCCAAGTGTCACTTTTGGACTACAATGACTTCGTAGGTCGTATCGGTATCGGTCGTGTCTTCCGTGGTAGTGTGAAAGTTGGGGACCAAGTTACCCTTTCTAAACTAGATGGTACAACGAAGAACTTCCGTGTTACAAAACTCTTTGGTTTCTTTGGTTTGGAACGTCGTGAAATCCAAGAAGCAAAAGCAGGTGACTTGATTGCCGTTTCAGGTATGGAAGATATCTTTGTTGGTGAGACGATTACACCGACAGATGCAGTTGAGCCTCTTCCAATCCTACACATCGATGAGCCAACTCTTCAAATGACCTTCTTGGTCAACAACTCACCATTTGCTGGTAAAGAAGGTAAATGGGTGACTTCTCGTAAGGTGGAAGAACGCTTGCAAGCAGAATTGCAAACAGACGTTTCCCTTCGTGTTGACCCAACGGACTCACCAGATAAATGGACTGTTTCAGGACGTGGAGAATTGCACTTGTCAATCCTGATCGAAACCATGCGTCGTGAGGGTTATGAGCTTCAAGTATCTCGTCCAGAAGTTATCGTAAAAGAAATCGACGGTGTTAAATGTGAGCCATTTGAACGTGTTCAAATCGATACTCCAGAAGAATACCAAGGTTCTGTTATCCAAAGCCTTTCTGAACGTAAGGGTGAAATGTTGGATATGATTTCAACCGGTAATGGTCAAACTCGTTTGGTCTTCCTTGTTCCAGCGCGTGGTTTGATTGGATACTCAACTGAGTTCTTGTCAATGACTCGTGGTTACGGTATCATGAACCATACCTTTGACCAATACTTGCCATTGATTCCAGGTGAAATTGGGGGACGTCATCGTGGTGCCCTTGTTTCCATCGATGCTGGTAAGGCAACAACCTATTCAATCATGTCTATCGAAGAACGTGGAACCATCTTTGTCAACCCAGGTACTGAGGTTTACGAAGGAATGATCATCGGTGAAAACTCTCGTGAGAACGACTTGACAGTTAACATCACTAAGGCCAAACAAATGACCAACGTTCGTTCTGCAACCAAGGACCAAACAGCTGTTATCAAGACACCACGTATCTTGACACTTGAAGAGTCTCTTGAGTTCTTGAATGACGATGAGTACATGGAAGTAACGCCTGAGTCTATCCGTTTGCGTAAACAAATCCTTAACAAGGCAGAGCGTGAGAAAGCCAACAAGAAGAAAAAATCAGCTGAATAAGAGCTAGAAAGAGATAAAGATGATCTATTTAATCATAGGGATACTCTTATTACTACTCTATGTATTTGCGACACCTCAAAGTATTAAAGGAACAGTCAACATCGTTATCTTGGTCTTTGTAGTTGTTGCACTCTTGATTTTGCTGATGTTGTCCATCTTGCAAATCTTCCAATTACCGACAGAATTCTTTGTCACAATCGCCATGCTGGCCCTAGCCTACTTTAGCTTGAGAGACATTACGCTCATGTCTGTAAAAAAGAGCAGAAGAAGATAAATAGAAAGAGAGCTATGGCTCTCTTTTTCTATGCTAGAATGAAGGCTAGAGCATTTTCGTTTAGTATTATTTCCATAAAAATGGTAAAATAGTAGGAGTAGAAATGGAGTTTGAGACATGAAAGTAATCGATCAATTTAAAAATAAGAAAGTTCTTGTTTTAGGTTTGGCTAAGTCTGGTGAGTCTGCGGCCCGTTTGTTGGACAAGCTAGGAGCTATTGTGACAGTAAATGACGGCAAGCCTTTTGAGGAAAATCCAGCTGCACAAAGCCTACTGGAAGATGGAATCAAGGTTGTCACTGGTGGGCATCCTTTGGAGCTCTTGGATGAAGATTTCGCTCTGATGGTGAAAAATCCAGGTATCCCGTATAGCAATCCCATGATTGAAAAGGCATTGGCAAAGGGGATTCCAGTCTTGACTGAGGTGGAATTGGCTTATTTGATTTCGGAAGCGCCAATTATCGGTATCACTGGTTCAAATGGGAAAACAACCACAACGACGATGATTGGGGAAGTTTTAACTGCTGCTGGTCAACGCGGTCTCTTGTCAGGGAACATCGGCTATCCTGCTAGTCAAGTGGCTCAAACTGCGACAGCCAAGGACACGCTCGTCATGGAACTTTCTTCTTTCCAGCTGATGGGTGTTCAAGAATTCCATCCTGAGATTGCGGTTATTACCAACCTCATGCCAACTCATATCGACTATCATGGTTCTTTTGAGGAGTATGTGGCAGCTAAGTGGAATATCCAGAACAAGATGACAGCGGATGATTTCCTTGTCTTGAACTTTAACCAAGATTTGGCAAAAGAATTGGCTACCAAAACACAAGCCACTGTTGTTCCATTTTCAACATTGGAAAAGGTTGATGGAGCTTATCTGGAAGATGGTCAACTCTACTTCCGTGGGGAAGTGGTCATGGCAGCTAGTGAAATCGGTGTTCCAGGTAGCCACAATGTAGAAAATGCCCTTGCGACTATTGCTGTAGCCAAGCTCCGTAGTGTAGACAACCAAACCATCAAAGAAACTCTTTCAGCCTTTGGAGGTGTCAAACACCGTCTCCAATTTGTGGATGAGATCAAGGGGGTCAAATTCTATAACGATAGCAAGTCAACCAATATCTTGGCTACTCAAAAAGCCTTGTCAGGATTTGACAACAGCAAGGTCATCTTAATTGCAGGTGGTTTGGACCGCGGCAATGAGTTTGACGAATTGGTTCCAGATATTACAGGGCTCAAGAAGATGGTTATCCTCGGTCAATCTGCAGAACGTGTCAAACGGGCAGCAGAGAAGGCTGGTGTGACTTATGTAGATGCGACAGATATTGCTGATGCGACCCGCAAGGCTTATGAGCTCGCGACTCAAGGAGACGTGGTTCTTCTCAGCCCTGCCAATGCTAGCTGGGATATGTATGCTAACTTTGAAGTACGTGGCGACCTCTTTATCGACACAGTAGCGGAGTTAAAGGAATAATATGAAAAAAATTGTCTTTACAGGTGGGGGGACGGTTGGACATGTCACCCTCAACCTTTTGTTAATGCCCAAGTTCATCGAAGACGGCTGGGAAGTTCACTATATTGGTGATAAACACGGAATCGAACACCAAGAAATCCTCAAGTCAGGTTTGAATGTGACCTTCCACTCCATTGCGACTGGGAAGTTGCGTCGCTATTTCTCTTGGCAAAATATGTTGGATGTCTTCAAAGTTGGTTGGGGAATTGTCCAATCGCTCTTTATCATGTTACGACTGCGTCCACAGGCTCTTTTTTCAAAGGGTGGCTTTGTCTCTGTACCACCGGTTATCGCAGCGCGAGTGTCAGGAGTGCCAGTCTTTATTCATGAATCGGACCTTTCTATGGGCTTGGCCAATAAAATTGCCTATAAATTTGCGACTAAGATGTATTCGACATTTGAGCAGGCTGCTGGTCTCGCAAAAGTCGAGCATGTGGGAGCAGTGACCAAGGTTTCAGACCAAAACACCCCAGAACCAGATGAATTGGTGGATATCCAAACCCACTTTGATCCTAAATTGCCAACGGTATTGTTTGTTGGTGGTTCTGCAGGAGCTCGTGTTTTTAACCAATTAGTGACAGATCATAAGCAAGAACTGACAGAGCGCTACAATATTATCAATCTCACTGGAGATTCAAGCCTCAATGAGTTGAGTCAAAATCTCTTTCGTGTTGATTATGTGACGGACCTCTATCAACCCTTGATGGAAATGGCAGATGTAGTAGTGACGCGTGGTGGTGCCAATACGATTTTCGAACTCTTGGCCATGGCGAAACTCCATCTCATCGTACCATTGGGTCGTGAAGCAAGTCGAGGAGACCAGATTGAAAATGCTGCCTATTTTGTTAAGAAAGGCTACGCAGAAGAACTTCAAGAAAGTGACTTGACCTTGGAAAGCTTGGAGGCGAAACTCAGTCACTTGCTTAGTCACAAGGATCAATACCAAGCTAGCATGAAAGCTTCGACTGAATTGAAATCTCTTGCAGATTTTTACGATCTACTAAGAAAAGACCTAGCATAAGGAATATCAATGTCAAAGGATAAGAAAAAAGAATCAAACCAGAAGCAAGAATTGTCTGAATGGCAGAAACGAAACCAGGAATACCTGAAGAAGAAGGCTGAGGAAGAAGCTGCCCTTGCTGAAGAGAAGGAAAAGGAAAAACAAGCTCGTAAGGAAGCCAACTCGAAACTATTGGAGGAATCCAAGAAATCATCGAGTGAGTCAGATGAGGAAGCCTCAAGTCCAAGCAAGGAACTATCCGAAAAAGAAGAAAAATCTCAAAAGGATGACCGGAAAGTCAAAGAGGGAAAAGAGAAGAAGAAAAAAGAAAAACCAGAGAAACCAGCCAAACCTAAAATTGCGCCTGTTCATATTTGGCGAGCTGTGAGTATCTTGGTACCCAGTGTCCTGGTCCTCCTTCTTTCAGTCTATCTATTGACTCCACTTTCGACCATCAAAAATATCGAGGTTAAGGGGAATAGTAACACCCAGGCGGATGACATCAAACAGGCTTCTGGGATTCAAGATAGTGACTATACTTTAGCTCTATTGTTGGATAAGGAAACATACGCTGAGCGAATCAAGTCCAATCATTGGATAGAATCAGCGAAGATTAACTATCAATTTCCGACTAACTTTACGATTGAGGTTAAGGAATTTGATATTGTTGGTTATTATGTGTCTGGTGAAGAGTATTATCCAATTCTTTCTAGTGGTACAGTAGAGTCAACTCCTGTTGATCGCTTAAACTTGCCTGAGACTTATCTGACAGTTACCTTTAACGATGAGCAGCAGGTGAAAAAGCTGATAACAGGATTGTCTACCATCAGTGAGGATATCAAGAGTCAAATCCAGAAAATCGAATTAGCGCCGAGCAAGGCAACAGCAGATCTTTTAAAAATTACCATGCTGGATACAGATGAGATTTTGGTTCCCCTATCAGAATTGAGCAAGAAATTGCCTTATTACAGCAAAATCAAGCCACAATTGTCTGAACCGAGTGTAGTCGATATGGAGGCTGGAGCATACAGCTATACCATAGCGGATAAGCTGATAGAAGAAGCAGAAGAAAAAGCCAAGCAAGAGGCTAAGGAAGCTGAGAAGAAAAAACAGGAAGAAGAAAAGAAAAAACAAGAAGAACAGGGAAATCAAAGTCAAACGAGCCAGCAGTCACAGAGTCGTTAGACTAACTTTTTCTCTTGATTTTTGAATGGTATAGAAGTCCAGTTTCAAGTTTTTGCTTGACAAGTCCTACTATAAATAATAGAATAGAAAAAAACCTTTAAAGCAGTCCAGAGAGGCAGCTAAGGTTAGACGGTGAAAGGGTGGACTCTACCCATTTTTCGTGGAACCTTGCTGTTGGCAGGTTCCTTTTTTCATGCTCTCTAGCTTACAAAGGTAAAAGGAGAAAGGTATGCGTGAACATCGTCCAGTTATTGCTCTTGATCTTCCTAGTTTTGAGGCAGTCAAGGAATTTTTATCTCTTTTCCCAGCAGAAGAAAGTCTTTATCTAAAAGTAGGGATGGAGCTTTATTATGCGGAAGGTCCTGAAGTTGTCCGTTATTTGAAGTCACTGGGGCATAGTGTCTTTTTGGACCTCAAGCTACATGACATTCCAAATACAGTCAAATCTGCTATGAAGGTCTTATCTCAGCTTGGTGTAGACATGACCAATGTTCATGCTGCTGGTGGTGTAGAGATGATGAAGGCTGCGCGTGAAGGTCTTGGAAAAGAAGCAAAATTGATTGCTGTCACTCAATTGACTTCAACTTCTGAAGAACAAATGAGAGACTTTCAAAATATCCAAACCAGTCTTCAAGAATCGGTCATTCACTATGCCAAGAAGACAGCTGAAGCGGGCTTGGATGGTGTCGTTTGCTCAGCTCAGGAAGTCAAGCTTATCAAAGAAGCAACAAGCAAAGATTTTATCTGTTTGACACCGGGAATTCGTCCAGCGGGAGCTGCGGTAGGAGACCAAAAACGTGTCATGACGCCAGCGGACGCCTATCAAATCGGTAGTGACTATATCGTAGTGGGACGTCCTATTACCCAAGCTGAAGATCCTGTTGTAGCTTATCATGCTATCAAGAATGAATGGAACCAAGACTGAAATGAAAGAAATAGATTATAAAAACAAAAGGAGAATACTATGACACTTGCTAAAGATATCGCTAGCCACCTCTTGAAAATCCAAGCCGTTTACCTTAAACCAGAAGAGCCTTTTACTTGGGCATCTGGTATCAAATCGCCGATTTATACTGACAACCGTGTGACGTTAGCCTATCCAGAGACTCGTAGCTTGATTGAAAATGGTTTTGTGGAAGCTATTAAAGCTGAATTTCCAGAAGTAGAAGTGATTGCAGGAACTGCGACAGCAGGAATTCCACACGGAGCTATCATCGCTGATAAGATGAACTTGCCTTTTGCCTACATCCGTAGCAAACCAAAAGACCACGGAGCTGGTAACCAAATCGAAGGTCGCGTAGCACAAGGTCAAAAGATGGTAGTGGTTGAAGACCTCATTTCAACGGGTGGATCTGTTCTTGAAGCCGTAGCAGCAGCCAAACGCGAAGGAGCAGATGTGCTTGGAGTTGTAGCGATTTTCAGTTATCAATTGCCGAAAGCCGATAAGAATTTCTCAGACGCAGGTGTTAAACTTGTGACACTTTCTAACTACAGTGAACTCATCCACTTAGCCCAAGAAGAAGGTTACATCACGCCAGAAGGACTCGACCTCCTAAAACGCTTTAAAGAAGACCAAGAAAATTGGCAAAATGCCTAAAACATAGAAAATCAGGTAGTCACTAGGATTACCTGATTTTTTGCATATAGGCAATAAAACTATGATTCCTAAAGGTAAAGATGAATATAGGATAATGGTAGAATGAGAGACCTTCTTTTTTGGCGGCATATTCAGATAATCAGTTTGAAATTCCCAGACAAAATTTTTGAAAGGATTCTGAAAAAGAGGTAAGATAGTTTATGTAAGAAAAAGTAAACGCTTACTTAATAAGGAGGACACTTTATGTCATATAAAACAAGCAATGCAGAAGGACCTGTAGATTTTATTAACACTTATGATTTGGAGCCAATGGCGCAACAAGTCATTCCTAAAGCTGCCTTTGGTTATATCGCTAGTGGAGCAGAAGATACTTTCACTTTACGCGAGAACATCCGTGCCTTTAACCACAAACTCATCGTTCCTCATACGCTTTGTGATGTTGAAAATCCAAGTACAGAGATTGAATTTGCAGGTGAAAAATTATCTTCACCAATTATTATGGCGCCTGTTGCGGCTCATAAATTGGCAAATGAACAGGGGGAAGTAGCTACTGCGCGTGGTGTGCATGAATTTGGTTCTCTTTATACAACCAGCTCTTACTCTACCGTTGACCTTCCAGAAATTACGGAAGCTCTTCAAGGGACACCTCATTGGTTCCAATTTTACTTTAGTAAGGATGACGGCATTAACCGCCATATCATGGACCGTGTGAAGGCTGAAGGCTACAAAGCGATTGTCTTGACGGCGGATGCAACTGTAGGGGGCAATCGTGAGGTCGACAAGCGCAATGGTTTTGTCTTCCCAGTTGGCATGCCGATTGTTGAGGAATACCTGCCAGAAGGTGCTGGAAAATCAATGGACTTTGTTTACAAATCAGCCAAACAACGCTTGTCTCCACGTGATGTCGAATTTATCGCTGCATACTCTGGTCTTCCTGTCTATGTCAAGGGGCCACAATGCCGTGAAGACGTTGAACGTTCGCTTGCCGCAGGTGCTTCTGGTATCTGGGTAACCAACCACGGTGGTCGCCAAATCGACGGTGGACCAGCATCCTTTGACTCACTTCAAGAAGTAGCAGAAGCAGTTGATAAACGTGTGCCAATTGTCTTTGACTCTGGTGTTCGTCGCGGTCAACACGTCTTTAAAGCCTTGGCTTCAGGAGCAGACCTGGTAGCTATTGGCCGCCCTGTGATCTATGGTTTGGCCCTTGGTGGTAGTGTTGGTGTGCGTCAAGTCTTTGAGCACTTAAATGCAGAATTGAAGACAGTCATGCAGTTATCTGGAACTCAGACTATTGAGGATGTCAAACACTTCAAACTCCGTCACAACCCATACAACCCAACATTCCCAGTCGACCCTCGTGACTTAAAATTGTATTGATAAAGTAGAAGGTCTCCACCTGATGTGGAGGTTTTTCTTCGTGTATAGAAAGATTAAATCGTTATTAGAAACTATATAAATATATTTTTCGGTCAAATATCTTGCTAGGGCTTTCATTTTTTGCTATACTGGTCCAGTAATAAAATAATAAAGACATTTGGGGTGCCTTAGGCTGAGATGATACCCATTGAACCTGATACAGTTAATACTGGCGAAGGGAAATGTGAAAAGGTTTTTTTCGTATGTCGAAAAGAACTGTCTAATCTTGTAAGGTGAACTCTAATTCTCGTTTGTAATTGGAGTTTTTTTGTTTGTTAAAAGAGGATAGGCTGAACGTTAATACTCTTCGAAAATCAAATTCAAACCACGTCAACGTCGCCTTGCCGTACTCAAGTACAGCCTGCGGCTAGTTTCCTAGTTTGCTCTTTGATTTTCATTGAGTATAAGCTTTTTGGTAGCTCTCCTTGAATGCCCCACTTTTCTTTAAAAAAGGAGTTTTTTATGTTGAAAAAATGGCAGTTAAAAGATGTTATCTTGCTTGCTTTCTTGTCTATCTTTTTTGGTGGCGTTTTTGTGGGTTCAGGCTATCTGTTTGATATCCTCACCCTGATCTTGGCCCCTCTTGGTTTGCAGGCCTTTGCCAATGAAATTCTCTTTGGTCTCTGGTGTATGGCTGCGCCCATTGCAGCTATCTTTGTTCCAAGAGTCGGAAGTGCAACGATTGGAGAAGTGTTAGCTGCACTTGCTGAAGTCCTTTATGGTAGCCAATTCGGTCTAGGTGCTCTTTTGTCCGGCTTGGTTCAAGGCTTGGGAAGTGAATTTGGTTTTCTCGTAACCAAGAATCGCTATGAAAGTTGGCTCTCTCTAACTGCCAATAGTATTGGGATTACGCTTTTTAGCTTTGTCTATGAATACATTAAGTTAGGTTACTACGCCTTTTCCCTTCCTTTTGTCCTTTCCTTGCTTGTGGTGCGTTTTATTTCTGTCTTTTTCTTCTGTGCCATCTTGGTTCGTGCCATTGTCAAGCTCTATCATCAGTTTGCATCTGGAGGTAAGGCATAGATGGGGCTGGAACTACGGGGGATTCAGTCACCAATCTTTTCGGAACCGATTGATTTTACTTTTCATGCGCAAGCTTTTACCTTGTTAGTTGGGAGCAGTGGTTCAGGAAAATCCAGTCTCTTTCAAATCATTGCCCAGGTCACTTCCTTACCCTATAGTGGTCAAGTCCTGATAGATGGAAACCAGGTCAGTCAGCTTTCAATCGTTGAACGTGTTCAGACGATCGGCATTCTCTTTCAAAATCCCAATCATCAATTTACCATGGAGAACTTGTTTGAGGAGCTGATTTTTACCTTGGAAAATATTGGGCATCCCGTTCAGGAAATTGATTCTAAAATAGCAGAGGTGGTCCAGCAATGTCGCTGCAAGGCGATTTTGCACCGTCCCATTCATCACTTATCAGGTGGGGAAAAGCAAAAGGCTGCTTTGGCTGTTCTCTTTGCTACGAATCCTAGGGTCTATCTCTTGGATGAGCCCTTTGCTTCTATTGACCGCAAGAGCAGGCTGGAGATATTGGAGATTCTAAAAGAGTTGGCCTCTGATGGGAAGACAGTTATTTTATGCGACCATGATTTATCTGATTATGAAGCCTATATCGACCATATGGTGGAGCTAAGAGATGGACAACTAAGGGAAATAAATAAAATCCCTACCTCTGAGATGACACAGGTTGCTTCAAAGGAAGTTGCTTCTAACCCAGAACTATTCCATATGGACCGTGTGACTTGTGAGCTGGGAAATCGCCCCCTCTTTTCGATTGCGGATTTCACATTTTACCAAGGAATTTCCTGTATCTTAGGTGACAATGGTGTCGGGAAATCAACCCTCTTTCGCTCTATTCTTCAATTTCAAAAGTATAAGGGGTGCATTAGTTGGAAGGGGAAAGTCCTGAAAAAGAAAAAGAGTTTGTATCGTGATCTGACGGGTGTTGTTCAGGAAGCTGAGAAGCAGTTTATCCGAGTCAGTCTGCGAGAGGAACTGCAATTAGATGTTCCAGATACTGTGAGAAATCAGCGGATTCTCCAAGCATTACGATATTTTGATCTGGAGCAGGCGCTCGATAAGAGTCCCTATCAATTAAGTGGTGGACAGCAAAAGATTCTTCAGCTATTGACCATCTTGACCAGCAAGGCTTCTGTGATTTTGCTAGATGAACCTTTTGCTGGTTTGGATGATAGAGCTTGCCATTATTTTTGTCAGTGGATTGTGGAGGAGAGCAATCAAGGAAGAAGTTTTTTGATCATTAGCCATCGTTTAGATCCCTTGATCTCTGTGGTTGATTATTGGATCGAGATGACTAGTGAGGGTCTCCGTCATATTAAAGACGTGACAATCAGCAAACCACTCACATCTCGGAGTATCAATACTCAAGGGGAGGTGAAGTAGTATGGTCAAAGTAGCAACCCAGACACCGATAATCGGTCTCTTCTTTCTAATTTTATCCTTGGAAACATCTTTCCTTCCTTCGATTGCTCTTAATCTTTCAGTAGTCGCATTTTGCATTCTCTTTATGCTCTATTATCGTCGATTTAAGATGTTGGCTTGGATGATTGTGCTCGCCATTTTGCCATCTTTGGCCAACTACTGGGCAGTTCAGTTGCATGGGGATGCTTCGCAGGCAGTGATACTTGGAACGAGGGCTTTTGTGACCGTTTGTATCGGCCTTGTCTTTGTTTCCAGCATTTCCTTAAAAGAGCTTCTCTTGTACTTGGCTCAAAAGGGGTTATCACGGTCTTGGGCCTATGCCTTGATTGTGGTATTCAATGCCTTTCCCCTCATTCAGCAGGAAATCAAGTCCCTCAAGGAAGCTTGCTTACTGCGTGGTCAAAAACTGCATGTTTGGTCGCCCTTGATTTACAGTAAGGTTTTGATGACGGTTTTTAGATGGCGCCATCTCTACTTGAGAGCTCTGTCTGCACATGGATATGACGAACATGCGCAGTTGGAGAATCGCTATCGGACTTTTTATATTTCTAAAAAAACAAAATTAATCTACCTGCTGTTCTTTTTATTACTTCAAACCAGTCTATTTTTATAAAGGAGTTATTATGGATTTTACAGATATTGCGATGGAATTATCCAGGGAAGCTTGGCAGGCTTCCTTTCATCACCCATTTGTATTACAGTTACAAGAGGGGAATTTAGAACCTTCCATCTTTCGCTATTACCTGATTCAGGATGCCTACTATCTGAAGGCCTTCTCAGAAGCCTATCACCTCTTGGCTGATAAGACTTCAAACGAGGAGATGAAAAGACTCTTGAAACAAAATGCCCAGAGTCTAGTGGAGGGTGAGTTGTTTATCCGACAACAATTTTTCAAGGAATTAGGAATCAGCGACCAGGAAATGGACGAGCAACCGATTGCTCCAACCTGTTATCATTACATTTCGCATATTTATCGACAGTTTGCAGAACCAAACTTGGGCATTGCTTTTGCTAGTTTGCTCCCTTGTCCTTGGTTATACCATGATTTGGGCAAGGCACTTAATCGCAAACCATCCCCGAATCCTCTTTATCAACAGTGGATTGAAACCTATATCACCGATGAGTTAGAACAGCAGATTAAAGAGGAAGAAGAGCTGGTCAATCAACTCTATCAAGAAAGCGACGAGACAGACAAACAAAAAATGCTAGAGGCCTTCCACCGAAGTGTCCACATGGAAGCCAAGTTTTGGGAGATGGCTTACCAACATCAAACATGGACGAGTGATTTGCAGTCCTTAGAAAAAGAGAAGAAATAGAAAATGAGAAAGCACCAACTACAAGTTCACAAATTAACCATTTTATCCATGATGATTGCTCTTGACGTAGTTCTTACACCCATCTTTCGAATTGAAGGAATGGCACCGATGTCCAGTGTAGTCAATATCCTTGCAGGGATCTTGATGGGACCTGTTTATGCCTTGGTCATGGCTACAGTCACAGCCTTTATCCGTATGTCTACTCAAGGCATTCCCCCTTTGGCCCTCACAGGAGCTACTTTTGGAGCCCTCCTTGCAGGTCTCTTTTATAAGTATGGTCGGAAATTTCGCTATTCTGCTCTAGGAGAAATCTTGGGAACAGGTATAATCGGTTCCATTGTTTCCTATCCTGTTATGGTTCTCTTTACGGGATCTGCTGCCAAGCTTAGCTGGTTTATCTACACTCCTCGATTTTTTGGAGCAACCTTGATCGGTACAGCGATTTCCTTTATTGCCTTTCGATTTTTAATCAAGCAGGAATTCTTTAAAAAAGTGCAGGGATATTTCTTTGGAGAAAGGATAGAATGATGCAGGAATTGACAAATCCTTTCCCTCTGGCAACCAGTTCCTTGATTCACTGCATCACCAATGAGATTTCCTGTGAGATGCTGGCTAATGGCATTTTGGCTCTGGGATCTAAACCTGTCATGGCAGATGATCCCCGTGAGGTCCTTGATTTTACCAAACAAAGCCAAGCTCTCTTTATCAATCTGGGACATTTGTCTGCTGAGAAGGAGAAAGCAATCCGTATGGCAGCTACTTATGCAAACCAAGCTTGTCTCCCAATGGTAGTAGATGCGGTTGGTGTATCAGCGTCACCCGTTCGTAAGACCTTAGTCAGAGATCTTTTAGGATACAAGCCCACGGTCCTTAAAGGAAATATGTCGGAAATCCGAAGTCTTGTTGGCTTAAAACACCATGGAGTCGGGGTCGATGCTAGTGCTAAAGATCAAGAAACTGAAGATTTGCTTCAAGTCTTGAAAGACTGGTGTCAGCTTTATCCTGGTATGTCGTTCCTAGTCACGGGTCCCAAGGACCTCATCGTTTCGAAAAATCAAGTTGCTGTATTGAGGAATGGCTGTGCAGAATTAGACTGGATAACAGGGACGGGAGACTTAGTTGGAGCCTTGACAGCCGTTTTTCTCAGCCAAGGAAAGACTGCATTTGAAGCTTCTTGCCTAGCAGTTTCTTATCTCAATATCTCTGCTGAGAGAATACTTGTTCAAGGAATGGGATTGGAAGAGTTTCGCTTTCAAACTCTCAATCAGCTCTCTCTCCTAAAAAGAGATGAAAACTGGCTAGATGCTATTAAAGGAGACCTTTATGAATAGAGAAGCACTCAGACTATATCTGGTAACTAATCGCTACCAAGATTCCTTGGAAAGCTTTCTTGAAAAAGTTGAGACGGCCTGCCGTTCAGGTGTTACCATCATCCAACTACGAGAAAAAAACCTCACTACCAATCAATACTATCAACTGGCAAAACAAGTCAAGGAAATAACAGATGCCTATCAGGTACCCTTGATTATCGATGATCGTTTGGATGTTTGTCTTGCAGTAGATGCTGCAGGTCTGCATATTGGCGACGATGAGCTACCAGTTTCCGTTGCCCGCCAAGTCTTGGGTCCTGACAAAATCCTCGGTGTCACAGCTAAAACAGTAAAAAGAGCCCTTGAGGCAGAAGAAGGAGGTGCGGATTACTTGGGAACAGGAGCCATTTTCCCAACCACCACCAAGGAGAATGCACCCATCACCCTGATTTCAACCTTGAAAACCATTTGCCAAACGGTCTCCATTCCAGTAGTTGCTATTGGAGGCTTGACGTCAGAGAATATTGACCAGCTTGCTGCAACTGGTATAGCTGGTGTAGCTGTTGTACGTGATTTGATGCAGGCAAAAGATATTGAGGCAAAAACGCAAGCTTTTTTAACAAAGCTTGATGACATTATTTCTTAATCAAAAACTCTCTAATTTCCTTAAAGTGGGAACTAGAGAGTTTTTTTTAATCTTTAAAGCTTGTATGGTTGACTGGGCCAGAACCATGACCGAGTTGAGGAGCGTCTTGGATGGCTTTTGTGATAAAGGCCTTGGCCTTATCAACTGCCTGATAGAGGTTTTTCCCCTTAGCTAGTTCAGCCGTGATCACAGCAGCAAAAGTACATCCAGTACCATGGGTGTGACAGGTTTGAATTCGTGGACTTTCCCAGACAAATTGCTCCTCCTTGGTAAAGAGGAAATCCTTGGCACCGCCTTCGAGATGACCACCTTTGATGACCACCGACTGAGGACCAAATTCTTTTAAAATCAGGCGACCGGCACGTTGCATGTCTGCTGGATCATGGATTGAAAAACCAACAATCTCTTCTGCCTCAGGAAGATTGGGGGTGATAATAGTCGCAAGAGGAAGCAGGTTTGTTTTTAGGAAGCTTCTCGCACTGGTATCAATCAGGGTGTCCCCACTCGTAGCGACCATAACAGGGTCCAGCACATAGGGACAATCCAGCTTTTTAAGATAGGGTTGGATGATCTCCATGATCTCAGTAGTTGCCAACATCCCTGTTTTTACAGCCTGAGGCTTGATATCCGAAAAGACACTATCCAATTGAGCTTCCAGCATTTGGTTTGAGACGTGCTCGATTAATTGAACGCCTCTGGTATTTTGAGCGACAAGACTGGTCACAACGGCCATTCCATAGACATCTCTAGCTTGGAATGACTTTAAATCAGCCATAATGCCAGCACCGCCACTAGGGTCAGTCCCTGCAATGGTTAGAGCAACGGGTAAATAAGTCATCTAAAACCTCCCAACCAACTGAAGTTTGTATTCTTAAGAACAAGCTAGTCTGTTTTAGAAAGGTAATAGAAGACTGCTAGTCCACATTATCATTTCCACTTCCATCAGCTAGCATTACCTAGATTGAGTCAAAGGGATCTAACAGTTGTTAATCTCAGCTTTACGCACCCCTAGTGGTTGTTTTCTTTTTTCTTTAGTATAGCATATTTTTATAGTTTATATAGTAAAATTTGACTGAAAATCCTGTATCATATGGTTAAAATTCAATTTTTCAAAAAAAGATTAATTTTATAATTGACAAATGTAGATTTTGGAGGTATACTAATAACTGTAATCGACAAATGTAGATTTAGGAGGTGTGATGATGCAGATTTCAGATGCAGAATGGCAGGTCATGAAGATTATTTGGATGCAAGGAGAGCAGACCAGTACGGATTTGATCAGGGTTCTGGCGGAGCGGTTCGACTGGTCCAAGTCGACCATTCAAACTCTTTTGGCTCGTTTGGTTGAGAAAGAGTGTCTGACAAGGAAAAAAGAAGGCAAGTTCTTTGTCTATTCAGCCCTTTTAACTTTGGACCAAAGTCGGGATTTACTTGTCCAAGATATCAAAGACAAGGTTTGTTCTCGTAGGATTAAGAACTTGTTGGCTGACTTGATTGCGGAATGTGATTTCACTTTGGCTGACTTGGAAGATTTGGAAGCTGTGATTTCTAAGAAAAAAGCTAGCGCAGTTGCTGAAGTCAAATGTAATTGTATGTAAAGGAGACGCTATGTTAAATCTATTTGTATCTATTATTGTTCTAGGAATGATTGCTTTTATCCTCTTTTGGTTTTTCAAAAAACCGCAAGAAGATGCTAAGAGAGCCCAACAAAAGAATGGCTATCAGGAAATCCGTGTGGAAGTCATGGGAGGATATACTCCAGAAACCATTATCCTCAAAAAATCGCAACCTGCTCGCATTATTTTTGATCGAAAAGATCCTTCACCTTGCTTGGATCAAATCGTTTTTCCAGACTTTGGAGTGCATGCAAATCTCCCTATGGGAGAGCAATATGTGGTTGAAATCACTCCTCAAGAAGCAGGTGAGTATGGTTTCTCTTGTGGCATGAATATGATGCACGGTAAGATGATTGTAGAATAGGAGAATGATATGACTGAAATTGTAAAAGCAAGTCTTGAAAATGGTGTTCAAAAAATCCGTATCACGGCAGACAAAGGCTACCATCCAGCCCACATTCAACTGCAAAAAGGGATTCCTGCTGAGATTACTTTTCACCGTGTGACACCTTCAAACTGTTATAAAGAAGTTCTCTTCGAAGAAGAAGGGATTCTAGAACCAATCGCTCAAGATGAGGAAAAAATTATTCGCTTTACGCCTCAAGACTTGGGTGAGCACGAGTTTTCTTGTGGCATGAAGATGCAAAAGGGAACCTACACCGTTGTTGAAAAAACCAAAAAGTCTCTCAGTCTTTTACAACGTTTTTGGATTACTAGTATCTTTACTGTGCCTCTTGTGATTCTTATGATTGGGATGTCTACAGGAGGAATTAGTCACCAAGTCATGCGTTGGGGCACCTTTTTAGCCACAACCCCCATTATGCTGGTAGCTGGAGTTCCATATATCAGAAGCGCTTGGGCTAGTTTTAAAAAGCACAATTCCAACATGGATACCTTGGTTGCTCTGGGAACCCTAGTGGCCTATTTCTATAGCTTAGTTGCCCTCTTCACTGGTCTGCCCGTTTACTTTGAAAGTGCTGCATTTATCCTCTTCTTCATTCTTTTGGGAGCAGTTTTTGAGGAAAAAATGCGAAAAAATACTTCGCAGGCAGTCGAAAAATTATTAGACCTACAAGCAAAAACAGCAGAGGTTTTGCGTGATGATGTTTATGTTCAAATACCTCTAGAACAAGTCAAAGTTGGGGATCTCATTCGCGTTCGACCAGGTGAAAAAATTGCCGTTGATGGGACTGTAATAGAAGGAGAAACTAGTATTGATGAATCAATGGTAACTGGGGAAAGTATTCCAGTCGATAAATCAGTTGGAGATGCTGTCATTGGTTCAACCATCAATAATAGTGGTACGATCATTTTTAGAGCTGAAAAAGTAGGTTCTGAAACCATGTTGGCTCAGATTGTAGACTTTGTGAAGAAAGCTCAAACCAGTCGTGCTCCTATTCAAGATTTGACAGACAAGATTTCTGGAATTTTCGTACCAGCAGTTGTCATTTTAGGACTCCTTACTTTTTGGATCTGGTTTGTTTTTCTTGGTGAAAGTTTTGTAACGTCGCTTCTCTATGGTGTTGCAGTCTTGATTATTGCCTGCCCTTGTGCTCTTGGACTTGCGACACCAACAGCACTCATGGTTGGAACAGGACGAAGTGCCAAGATGGGGATTCTTCTCAAAAATGGTACAGTTCTACAGGAAATCCAAAAAGTTCAAACGGTTGTTTTTGATAAGACAGGAACCTTGACCGAAGGGAAGCCAGTAGTGACAGATGTTATCGGAGATGAAGGAGAAGTGCTAAGTTTGGCTGCTTCACTGGAAGATGTATCTCAACACCCGCTAGCTCAAGCTATTGTTAATCGTGCATCTGAACTAGGAATTAGCCTTCACCCAGTGGAAAACTTCCAAGCCTTGCATGGAAAAGGTGTGACTGGGATTATTAATGGTAAGCAAGTCTTGCTGGGGAATGCTAAGCTCTTAGCTGACCTTGCTATTCCACATGATTATCAAGAACGATTTGATTTGCTTGAGAAAGAAGCAAAAACAGTTGTCTTCCTATCCGTGGATGGTCAGTTAAAAGGCTTAATTGCCTTGCAGGATGTCCCTAAGGAAAATGCCAAAGAAGCTATTGCTAAATTGAAAAAACGTGGTCTTAGAACGGTCATGCTTACTGGAGATAATGCTGGAGTAGCCCATGCGATTGCAGAGCAAATTGGTATCGAAGAAGTAATCGCAAATGTCTTGCCAGAGGAAAAGGCACATGAAATTCACAAGCTTCAAAAGAATGGGAAATTGGCCTTTGTTGGAGATGGTATCAATGATGCGCCGGCCCTCAGTGTAGCGGATGTCGGAATTGCCATGGGCTCTGGGACAGATATTGCCATTGAATCAGCAGATCTTGTCCTTACAACCAACAATTTACTAGGATTGGCACGTGCTTTTGATATGAGTAAGAAGACCTTTAATCGTATTCTACTCAATCTTTTCTGGGCTTCTATCTATAACCTCATTGGTATTCCGATTGCAGCAGGAGTGTTTTCTGTTCTTGGTTTGGTACTCAATCCAGAACTTGCAGGATTGGCCATGGCCTTTAGTTCAGTATCTGTTTTAATCAGTTCACTCATGCTAAACTTTAGTAAAATAGACTAAAAGCGAGCTTGCTCGCTTTTTATTATAAAACAGATATTAAAAACGTTTTCAAACTGTACTGTAATAGAGAATAAAAACTTCTGAGCACATTCTTAGGAGACCCAAAACAAATGTGGTAAAGTAGTAGAGTAAAAATTTGCTGAAACGTTTCCAATTAGTATATGAAAATGGATTCATCAAATTTTAAAAATATTTGAAGGAGAGTTATCATTATGACTCAAGGGAAAATTACTGCATCTGCAGCAATGCTCAACGTATTGAAAACATGGGGCGTAGACACAATCTACGGTATCCCATCAGGAACACTCAGCTCATTGATGGACGCTTTAGCTGAAGACAAAGATATCCGCTTCTTGCAAGTTCGCCACGAAGAAACAGGTGCTCTTGCAGCGGTCATGCAAGCTAAATTTGGCGGCTCAATCGGGGTTGCTGTTGGTTCAGGTGGTCCAGGTGCGACTCACTTGATTAACGGTGTTTACGATGCAGCTATGGATAACACTCCATTCCTTGCTATCCTTGGATCACGTCCAGTTAACGAACTCAACATGGATGCCTTCCAAGAATTGAACCAAAACCCAATGTACAACGGTATCGCTGTCTACAACAAACGTGTGGCATACGCTGAGCAATTGCCAAAAGTAATCGACGAAGCTTGCCGTGCTGCAGTTTCTAAAAAAGGTCCAGCTGTAGTTGAAATTCCAGTAAACTTTGGTTTCCAAGAAATCGACGAAAACTCATACTACGGTTCAGGTTCATACGAACGTTCATTCATCGCTCCTGCTTTGAACGAAGTTGAAATCGACAAAGCTGTTGAAATCTTGAACAATGCTGAACGCCCAGTTATCTACGCTGGTTACGGTGGTGTTAAAGCAGGTGAAGTGATTACTGAATTGTCACGTAAAATCAAAGCACCAATCATCACAACTGGTAAAAACTTTGAAGCCTTTGAATGGAACTATGAAGGTTTGACAGGTTCTGCTTACCGTGTTGGTTGGAAACCAGCCAACGAAGTGGTATTCGAAGCAGACACAGTTCTTTTCCTTGGTTCAAACTTCCCATTTGCTGAAGTTTACGAAGCCTTCAAGAACACTGAAAAATTCATCCAAGTCGATATCGACCCTTACAAACTTGGTAAACGTCATGCCCTTGATGCTTCTATCCTTGGTGATGCAGGTCAAGCAGCGAAAGCAATCCTTGACAAAGTAAACCCAGTAGAATCTACTCCATGGTGGCGTGCAAACGTGAAGAACAACCAAAACTGGCGCGATTACATGAACAAAATCGAAGGTAAAACTGAGGGTGAATTGCAATTGTATCAAGTTTACAATGCAATCAACAAACATGCTGATCAAGACGCTATCTACTCAATCGACGTAGGTGACACTACTCAAACATCTACTCGTCACCTTCACATGACACCTAAGAACATGTGGCGTACATCTCCACTCTTTGCGACAATGGGTATTGCTCTTCCTGGTGGTATCGCTGCTAAGAAAGACAATCCAGATCGCCAAGTATGGAACATCATGGGTGACGGTGCATTCAACATGTGCTACCCAGACGTTATCACAAACGTTCAATACGACCTTCCAGTTATCAACGTTGTCTTCTCAAATGGTAAATATGCCTTCATCAAGGACAAATACGAAGACACAAACAAACACTTGTTTGGTTGTGACTTCCCTAATGCTGACTATGCGAAAATCGCTGAAGCTCAAGGTGCTGTAGGATTTACAGTTGACCGTATCGAAGACATCGATGCAGTTGTTGCAGAAGCTGTTAAACTCAACAAAGAAGGTAAAACTGTTGTGATCGATGCTCGCATCACTCCACACCGTCCACTTCCAGTAGAAGTACTTGAATTGGATCCAAAACTTCACTCAGAAGAAGCAATCAAAGACTTCAAGGAAAAATACGAAGCAGAAGAACTCGTACCATTCCGCCTCTTCTTGGAAGAAGAAGGATTGCAATCACGCGCAATTAAATAATTCCTTCGTGGAACTTAAAAAGATCGGAGCAATCCGGTCTTTTTATGGAGGATAGTAAATGAATTTAAATCAATTAGATATTATCGTTTCAGATGTTCCCCAAGTCTGTGCTGACTTGGAGCGTATTTTGGATAAAAAGCCCGATTATGTTGATGACAGTTTTGCTCAGTTTACGATTGGCAGTCACTGTCTGATGTTGTCCCAAAATCATTTGATTCCTTTGGAAGATTTTCAGTCAGGAATCATTCTTCATATCGAGGTTGAGGATGTAGACCAGAATTACCAACGGTTGAAAGAACTTGGTATCCAGGTTTTAAACGGACCAACTGTAACCGATTGGGGAACAGAGTCCTTATTAGTTAAAGGGCCTGCTGGTCTAGTGATTGATTTTTATCGTATGAAGTAGGTAATTCTATTATCAAATTTTTTATCTAAACATTCTTGGAGTGAAACTTAAAAAGATCGGAGCAATTCGATCTTTTTTGTATTTATGCGACTTTCAGTCCGTCTCGCTCCGTTAGGTGCGAGACAAAAAACCACCCGTTTTCACGGGTGGTTATGATTTCTACACTTATTGTTTGGCTTCCTGTTTTAATTGTTGCACCTGTTCCTCGTACTGGACAAGCTCCCTGTCTTTTATATTGATAGTCGCTTCTGCTTCAGCAATGCGGCTTCTCAGATCTTGAGTCTTGTTATGGTGATAGCTAATACCAATAGCACTACCAGCAATGATCCCGATTACTAGACAAGTAAAAATCACCAAAATCAAGGGAGCAGATAGTTGTGTAAAGACAAGACTGACAGTTACTGTTTGACGATTGAGTAGACCAAATGAGATCACAATGACTAATAAGCTCAAACCGCCAATTAGATAAGCCTTATCTTTCAGTGACAATTCATTAAATTTTTTTAGCATAAGTTCCTTTTCTCCTGACTATGTTGATAGAAAACTACACACCATTTAGGTATTAACAAAATTCATTTTACTAGAAAATTTCGATACTGTCAATAATTTCTAACGGCTTATTTACCATCAATCAATCGATTCATTGAAAAGGAGTATTCATTTTCTAATATTTGATTGAGTAAACAGAACGGAGCAATTCGGTCTTTTTTCTGTTCCCTCTTTCTTATAACAAGATTGTGATAGTTTATATCTTTATAACAAAAGTTTTAAAGACTTGATTGTTTTGAAAGAATATTTTAAAATAAGATTCAGTAAAAATGAAAGAGGTTTTGAAAATGTCTGAAAAACAAATGAAAATTTTAGGTTGGGTAGCGACCTTTATGTCTGTTATGATGTATGTGTCTTACTTCCCACAAATCATGAACAATCTGGCTGGTCAAAAAGGAAATTTCATCCAGCCCTTGGTTGCTGCCATCAACTGTAGTCTCTGGGTTTACTACGGTCTTTTCAAAAAAGAAAGAGATATCCCCCTTGCAGCAGCTAATGCACCAGGTATTATTTTTGGCCTAGTGACGGTTATTACAGCTTTGATTTAAAAAGAAGACTGGTTTCAGTCTTTTTTTGTATATATAAAAGTAAGTTTAGTGCTATCATTATCCAGAGAGTTCAAAACTTTTTGCCTCCTTTTTAGTATAATAGAAGTAATAAATCAATCGAGGTAAAGCGATGACAGAAATACTACAATTTCCAGAAGGATTCCTCTGGGGTGGTGCAACGGCAGCTAATCAATGTGAGGGTGCTTATAATCAGGACGGTCGTGGTCTTGCTAATGTGGATGTGGTACCAATTGGTCCAGACCGTGAGGCCATTATTACAGGTCAGAAAAAGATGTTTTCTTTTGAGGAGGGCTATTTTTACCCAGCAAAGGAAGCCATTGATATGTACCATCATTACAAGGAAGATATTGCGCTTTTTGCAGAAATGGGATTTAAAACCTATCGACTTTCCATCGCTTGGACTAGGATTTTTCCTAAGGGTGACGAGGCAGAGCCAAATGAAGCTGGTCTAGCTTTTTATGAGGATTTATTTAAGGAATGCCACAAGTATGGAATTGAACCACTGGTGACCATCACGCATTTTGATTGCCCCATGCACTTAATTAAGGAGTACGGTGGTTGGCGCAATCGTCGTATGTTGGACTTTTACGCAAATCTCTGTCGCACCCTCTTTACCCGTTACAAGGGCTTGGTCAAGTACTGGCTCACCTTCAACGAAATCAATATGATTCTGCATGCCCCCTTTTTAGGAGCCGGGATTTGTTTTGAAGAGGGGGAAAATCAAGAGCAAGTCAAATACCAAGCAGCTCACCATGAGCTGGTAGCCTCGGCTATGGCGACTAAAATTGCCCACGAAATTGACCCAGAAAACAAGGTGGGATGTATGTTGGCAGCAGGGCAATATTATCCTAACACTGCCCATCCGAGAGACTACTGGGCAGCTATGGAGGAAGACCGCAAGAGTTACTTCTTCATTGATGTTCAAGCGCGTGGGGAATACCCAAACTATGCCAAGAAGCAGTGGGAGCGTGAGGGGATTAAGATTGAAATGTCGACAGAAGATTTGGACTTGTTAAAGAATCACACTGTTGACTTTGTTTCCTTCTCTTACTATGCGAGCCGAGTGGCTTCAGGCGATCCAGAAATGACGGATCTGACAGCTGGAAATGTCTTTGCCTCTATCAAAAATCCTTATCTGGAATCCTCAGAATGGGGTTGGCAGATTGACCCACTGGGACTTCGAATCACCCTCAATGCCATCTGGGACCGTTATCAAAAACCTATGTTCATTGTAGAAAATGGGCTCGGCGCTATGGATACGCCGGATGAAAATGGCTATGTAGCGGATGACTATCGGATTGCTTATCTAGAAGCCCACATCAAGGCTATGCGAGATGCCATATACCAAGATGGAGTTAACTTGCTTGGTTATACGACTTGGGGTTGTATAGATCTGGTTTCAGCTGGAACAGGCGAAATGAACAAGCGCTATGGTTTTATCTATGTGGATCGTGATAATGAAGGTCATGGAAGCCTCAAACGGAGCAAGAAGACATCCTTCTACTGGTACAAGGATGTCATTGCCAGCAATGGTGCAAGTATTAAGTAGAGCACATTTGTTCACTATTTTTATAAAATCTTCTCCCTACTTTATAAGATGTGAAAAAGAGTTCAATTAGATCTAGCTTTTTGCTATAATGAAGTGAGAAAAACAAACAGGAGAATAAGATGTCAGAACCATTATTTTTACAATCAGTTATGCAAGAAAAAATCTGGGGTGGAACCAAGCTACGTGATGAGTTTGGCTACGATATCCCAAGTGAAAAAATCGGAGAATACTGGGCTATTTCAGCCCACCCAAATGGAGTTTCTAAGGTAGCTAATGGGCGCTTTGAGGGAACAGACCTAGCTACATTGTATGCAGAACACCGTGAATTGTTTGGTAACCGTCCAGAACCTGTGTTTCCACTATTGACCAAGATTCTGGATGCCAATGACTGGCTCAGCGTCCAAGTTCACCCAGACGATGCCTATGGACTAGAACACGAAGGCGAGCTCGGAAAAACAGAGTGCTGGTACATCATCGCTGCGGATGAAGGTTCAGAGATTATCTATGGCCACAATGCCAAGTCAAAAGAAGAACTCCGTCAGCAAATCGAAGCTAAAGACTGGGATGGTTTATTAACAAAAGTCCCTGTCAAGGCTGGTGATTTCTTCTATGTACCAAGCGGAACCATGCACGCTATCGGTGCAGGCATCTTGATTCTTGAAACCCAGCAGTCTAGCGATACCACCTACCGTGTTTATGACTTTGACCGCAAGGACGACAAGGGCAACTTGCGTGAACTTCACCTTGAAAAATCTATCGATGTTTTAAACATTGGAAAGCCTGCCAATAGCCGTCCTGTAACTATCAAAGCAGATGATCTACGTTCCACTCTCCTTGTATCCAATGATTTCTTCGCAGTTTACAAGTGGGAAATCACTGGCAAAGTTGACTTCGAAAAGACAGCTGACTACAGCTTTTTTAGTATCTTGGCTGGTCAGGGTCAACTCACTGTTGACGGGGAAAATTATCCAATCCAAAAAGGTAGCCACTTTATCCTACCAAGTGATGTTGAAGCTTGGACCCTAGAAGGGCAAGGTTTGGAATTGATTGTTAGCCATCCATAAAAAAGAAAGGGCCTGAGTTTACTACTCAAGTCCTTTTTGATTACATAAATTGGGCGATAAAAACCACAATGATGATGATTGGAATGATGAAACGAAGAAGGAAGAGCCAGACTTGGAAAAGTCCCTGTTTCCATGCTCTTTCATCGAGATGGAGTTCCTCCATAGCAAGAGCCTTTTTAAAGATATAGCCAGTAAAAAGTGACAGACAGAGGGCTCCAAATGGCATGAGGAGATTGGAAACCAAGAAGTCCATAGCGTCAAAGAAGGTCTTCTCAAAGATGTGAACATCCGCCATGACCCCATAGGATAGAGCTGAAGGAATTCCAAAGACAAAGGTCAAGATTCCTAAAATAGCACTCCATTTAGCACGCTTGCGATTGTCCTGATTGGTGATATTGCCCACATTGATTTCCAGCATCACGACAGAAGAAGTGACCGTCGCAAAGAGGAAGAGCAAGAGGAAGAGGATATAGAAAATGGTTCCAAAAGGCATCTTGTCAAAGAGTTGAGGCAAGACGATAAAGAGCAGGCTTGGTCCCCCTTCAGACTGGATATTGAAGGCTGACATGGCTGGGAAAATGGCTAGTCCTGCCATGATGGATACCGAGATGTTCATGACTACGATGGAAATCCCTGACTGGACCAGATTGGTTTTCTTGTCCAAGTAGGATGCATATGTCAGCATAGCTGTCACCCCTAGTGAGAGGGCAAAGAAAGATTGACCCAGAGCATAGAGGAGGCCAGCGCTAGTTAGTTTTGAAAAGTCTGGTTTGAGAAAGTAGAGAACCCCTTCCATGGCGTTTGGCAAGCTGAGAGAGCGCCCAATGATCACGACAAAGATGATAAAGAGCAGGGGCATCATGACTTTCGAGGCTCTTTCAATTCCTTTTTGAACCCCACGTGATACAATAAAGATATTCAACAAGATAAAGGCTGCTTGAGCTCCTAGGGCAATGGCTGGATTTGAAATGATTGAAGTAAATAACTGAGCATAATCACCCGTACCGCCAAGCTGGAACAATTTCCCAAACTCAATTCCTAGATAGACTAGAATCCAACCTCCGATGACACTGTAAAAGGAGAGGAGGATAAAGAGGGCAAAGGCACCAATCCAACCGATAAAGTTGTACTTGTTATTCTTGCCTAGTTTTCCAAAGGTTTTGATAGCGGAAACGCCAGCACTACGGCCAAGGGCAAATTCAGCCAGCAGGAGCGGGAAACCGATTAAAATGGTGGAAATGAGAAAGACCAGTAAAAAGCCTCCCCCACCATTAGCGGCAGTCATGTAGGGAAATTTCCAAACGGCTCCAAGTCCGATGGCTGAACCAGCAGATGCTAGGATAAAGCCTAGTTTCGAGCCCCATTGCGATTTTTCTGACATAGTTGAAACTCCAATCTTGTTTTTTAAAATAAGAAAAGGCTACTTGAGTTGTCAAATAGCCCTCTCTCAATGGCTCTCTATGAACCTTCTGTTTGATTGATAGACTTGACTATCCTATCATGTTTTCAAAGGTCTGTCAAGAAAACCATTTTCAAGTTTTCACACCTTTCTCAAAAAGTTAAAAATTTTTCGCAAAAACGCTTGACTCTGACCTAGGGGGAGGGGTTATACTATCAATGTAATACTCTTCGAAAATCAAATTCAAACCACGTCAGCTTTATCTGCAACCTCAAAGCTGTACTTTGAGCAACCTGCGGCTAGCTTCCTAGTTTGCTCTTTGATTTTCATTGAGTATAAGGAGGAAATCATGTACCATATAAAAGAAGCTGCGCAACTTTCAGGTGTCTCTGTCAAGACCCTGCACCACTACGATAAGATAGGACTCTTGGTCCCCTTAAAGTCGGAAAACGGCTATCGAACCTACAGTCAAGAGGATTTGGAACGCCTTCAGGTCATTCTGTACTACAAATATCTAGGCTTTTCTTTAGAAAAAATAGCAGAGCTGTTAAAGGAAGAAAGGACAGATTTATTGCCCCATTTGACCAGACAGTTGGACTATTTGACTCGAGAAAGGCAACACTTGGATACCTTGATTTCCACCTTGCAAAAAACTATTCAAGAACAAAAAGGAGAAAGAAAAATGACGATTGAGGAAAAATTCACTGGATTTAGCTATCAAGACAATCAAAAATACCACCAAGAAGCGGTAGAGAAGTATGGACAGGAAGTCATGAGCCAAGCGCTTGAACGCCAAAGTGGTAGAGAAGATGAGGCTACAGCCGCCTTCAACCAAGTTTTTCAAGCCTTGGCACAAAACCTTAAAAATGGGCTAGCTGCAACAGCGGTCGAAAACCAAGAAGAAGCAGCCAAACTCTTGCAAGCTATTCGTACTTATGGATTTGACTGCTCTATTGAGGTATTTGGTCATATCGGTAAAGGTTACATCTACAACCCAGAGTTCAAGGAAAATATTGACAAATTTGGACCTGGAACAGCCCAGTACACATCAGATGTCATTGCTGCTTACGTTCAGACAAATGCAAAAAAAATAGGCTAGGAATTTCCTAGCCTATTTTTTACTTCAAATCATAAAGCCAGTCGTCACCGTCTTTATAGTAAAAGAATTCACTGAGATCCTCTTCTAAAAAAACACGAAGCATATCAGACATATCATCAGTAGCAAGTTTTAGATGAGATAGATTGTCAAAATCTTCCCACCATACCTTCCCTTCGTCTGAAGACTGGAGTTCACCTGAAAAGTGTTTTGTTTTGTAAAAAAGGACGACATAACGATAATCCTTGTCATCGTACCAGTTTTTGATACCACAGAGTTGTGGTTTGGAAATGGTCAGACCAGTTTCTTCTTTCACTTCACGAATGACAGCATCGACAAAGGATTCGCCACGTTCAACATGACCACCAGGAAAAGTAATGCCAGGCCAGTCGGGATTAACTCGATTTTGAACCAGAACCTTGTTTCCGTTTCGAATCATACACATGTTGACAAATTCGACTGTTTCTCTTCTGTTCATCTTGTTCTCCTATTTTGTTAGTAACTTTTCCACTACGTTTAACTTCCGCATGGTCAGATCCAGGCCAAACAATTTTTCAAGATAGTTGGTATTGAGCTTTTTTTGTTTTGCAGTTCTAGGGAGATAGAGGTAGAGACAGTGATCACCTACACAAATTTCTTCTTCACCGTAGTCAGCTTTCAATTTTTCTAGTGGCAGACTTTGGATAAATCCCTGATAAAAAATCACATGTATACGATCGTAAAGATAGTCTTCTCTAAATGGATTCTCATGAACAATCTTTTCAAAATCGTTCTTATTCTTGATAACCATTTTTAAGTCGGCCCCAATTTTTTCCTTTATCAGAGTATGAACGCGTTCTCGTATTTCTTCTAAATCTAAGTCACTTTCAAGAATGATATTCCCACTTTGAATATAGGTTCGAACGTGTTGAAAACCAGCTTCTGTCAGAATATCTACCAAATAAGACATTTTCGGGATAGCATTCTTTCCATTAGGAGTAACACCTCTTAGTAAAATAATATGTTCCAAAGGACTTCCTTTCTTATTTGGTATTTATTGGATTTGAGCCTGCCACCCAGCCGGTGCAGAGGGCAGAAGTGATGTTAAAGCCACCCGTGTGGGCATTGATATCCAGTACCTCACCAGCAAAGTGGAGACCAGGGACCAGTTTGCTTTCCAGTGTTTTAGGGTTGATTTCCTTGAGACTGACGCCCCCCTTGGTGACAAAGGACTTGGCAAGAGACATTTTTCCAGTCACAGGGATTTTGAGAGCCTTGATGGACTGGAGAAGTTGTTCGCGTTCCTTTTCAGTCAGTTGTTTGACTTTTTCAGGATAGCCTTGCGACAAAAATTCTGCCAAGCGTTCTGGCAATAAGGTTCTTAAAGCATTTTTCAAGGATTTTTCCCGATTATCTTCTAGAAATGTAGCCAAGTCCTTCTCAGAAAGTTGAGGCAAAACATCCAGTGAAAGGACTTCACCTCCCTTGACAAAGCTGGACATACGCAGAGCAGCAGGGCCCGACAAACCAAAGTGGGTAAAGAGCAAATCATGAGTGATGACATGCTTACCATAGCTTAAGGTCACATCGTCTAGTGAAATCCCCTGAAGTGCTTTGTGTGGAAAATCAGTCAACAAAGGACTCTCAGCAGCCTCAAGCTCAGTAATGGTATGTTTAAAATGGCGGGCGATCTCATGCCCAAAACCAGTAGAACCAGTCGAAGGATAAGACTTACCACCTGTTGTGACAATGAGTTTATCACAAGTGAAGGTTTGGTCTGCAGACTTGAGGACAAACTGGTCGTCTATCTTTTTAACCGAAACAATTTCTGTTTGAGTAGCAACTTGACCACCGAGTTCAGTGATTTTCTTTTCTAGCGCCTCGATAATAGTCCGAGACTTGTCACTAGCAGGAAAGACGCGTCCATGGTCTTCGACCTTGAGTTTAACACCATTTTCCGTAAAAAAGTTGATGATATCATGGTTATCAAACTGGGAGAAGACACTGTAAAGAAAACGCCCATTTCCCGGGATGCCAGCTAGTAGGTCGTCCAAGCTACCATTGTTGGTCACATTACAACGACCACCGCCCGTTCCAGCTAATTTTTTGCCAAGTTTTCGATTTTTTTCGATGAGAAGAGTTTTTTGACCATAAAAGCTACTGGAAATTGTAGCCATCATGCCAGCAGGTCCACCACCGATGACAATAGTATCAAAATGTTTCATAGCTCTATTGTACCACAAAAAACAAGAGATGCTTGGCATCTCTTGTTGCTCATAATCTTAGTTAATTTCATATCCCATCAACAAACCGCCATCTTCTGCATAGAAACTGCAGAGACCAGACGTCGGGATGATTTTGATATCCGCTTGCGGGAAGGTTTCTAGCAAGCGTTCTGACAATTGCTGACAGAATTTTTCATTACTGCGATGAGCCATGACAATTCGACCACCAGCGTAGCCAGCCTTGATGAGTTCTTCATAGGCTGCTTGAAGGGATTTTTTTGGTCCACGCGCTTTTTGGAGTAGTTCTAGGGTTCCAGTTTCACTTGCTTCCCCAACCATACGGATGTTGAGAAGGCCAACGACTGTACCGATAAGCTTACTCAAACGACCATTTTTGACCAAGTTATCGACCTTAGCAAGGACAAAGAGCAACTTCGTTTTTTCTTGGTAGGCTGTAATGGCTTCAACAATTTCCTCATAAGAAAGTCCTTGATCAATCAAGCTATTGATTTTTTCGACTATCAAGTCAACCTCACCACCTGCAGACAATGTATCGATCACATGAATCTGAGTGTCAGGATGTTCTTCAAGATAGATATTCTTAGCGAGCTGTGCACTATTATGGCTACCTGAAAGAGTACCAGTAATGGTAACGACAAAGATATGCTTAGCACCTTCAAATGCACGTAAGTAATCATCAGGGCTAGGACAGGCTGATTTTGAAGCCTCAGAAGTCGCATACATGGTTTCCATCATGTGGTTAATGTCGAGATTGGCATCATCGATAAAGACCTGATCAGCTACTTGAATGGTTAAAGGAACACTAACAAATTCCGTATCAATAGCAGGAGTTGCCAGTTGACGATAATCACAACCAGAGTCAGCTACAATCTTCCAAGTCATAGAAATTCTCCATCTTTGTCACTTATACATTGACAAAGGTTCTGTCTTTTTTTACAATTATATCATGAAAGCCCTTGAAACAAAAGTACCACCTCTCTGTTGTCACAAGTAGAAAGAAATTGTTATGTCTGAACGTAAAATATCTGAAAAATCTCTTGAAAATCTCAGAAAATCAAATCAAGAATCCAATTTTTTAACCAGAGAAGCAATCGAGACGGCTCTTTTGCAGCTTCTAGAGAAAAAAGACTTGGCTAAGATCAGCATTTCGGAGCTGGTCAAACGGGCGGGTGTCTCTCGTGCTGCCTTCTATCGTAACTATGACTCCAAAGAAGAGATTTTGGAAAGTGTTTTTAAACGCAGTGTCCATAACATTATGGAACAGTTGAGCCACTACGATGTCAAAACCGATCTTTATCTAGTCTGGGTACACCTTTTCCGCGCAGCTAAGAAAGAAGCCAAGGTTATCCAACTTGCTCTGGACTACCATTTGGAAAAGATTTTTGTCCAAGCCATGCAGGAATTTCTAGAAAAATACCATGGAAAGTCAAAAGGTGTCAGCAGCTACCTTCATTCCTTTTGGAGCTCTGCCATCGTATCGGTTCTGCTCAAATGGATCAAGGATGGCATGAAAGTTCCAGCTGAAAAGATTGCAGATTTACGCTTGCCATTTTTCAAAAAATAGGGGATAAGGAGAAGAATTATGACAGAAAAAAGACTGGCTTGGGATGAGTACTTTGCAGCCCAGGCTTTACTGATTGCCAATCGTTCGACCTGCAAACGTGCCAAGGTGGGAGCTGTCCTCGTTAAGGACAATAAAGTCATTTCAACTGGCTATAATGGTTCCGTATCAGGAACGGAGCACTGTATTGACCACGAATGTCTGGTCATTGAAGGTCACTGTGTTCGAACCCTTCACGCCGAGGTTAATGCTATTCTCCAAGGGGCTGAGCGAGGGGTTCCCAGAGGATTTACAGCCTATGTGACCCATTTCCCTTGTCTGAACTGCACCAAACAACTGCTTCAAGTTGGTTGCAAGCGCGTGGTTTATATCAACCAGTACCGAATGGATGACTATGCCCAGTACCTTTATCAAGAAAAAGGCACCGAGTTAACCCATTTACCATTAGAGACTGTTCAGACAGCTCTTCAAGAGGCAGATTTGATTTAAAAATTAATAAAAATAAATGGTTTAGAAAGCTTTTTAAACCGTTTTTTGATATAATAAGAAGAATAAATTGAAAGAAGGAACTCAGAAAATGGGAAAAATTGAAGTCATTAATCATCCACTCATTCAACACAAATTGTCAATCTTGCGACGTACAGATACTTCTACAAAAGCTTTTCGTGAGCTAGTAGATGAGATTGCGATGTTGATGGGATATGAAGTACTTCGTGATCTTCCACTTGAAGACGTGGAAATCGAAACACCTATCACAAAGACAGTTCAAAAACAATTGGCTGGGAAAAAATTGGCTATTGTCCCAATCTTGCGTGCAGGTATCGGGATGGTAGATGGCCTCTTGAGCTTGGTTCCAGCAGCCAAAGTTGGTCATATCGGTATGTACCGTGATGAAGAAACCCTTCAACCAGTTGAATACTTGGTGAAATTGCCTGAGGATATTGACCAACGTCAAATCTTTGTCGTTGATCCAATGTTGGCAACAGGTGGCTCAGCAATCTTGGCTGTTGACTCCCTTAAAAAACGTGGCGCTTCAAATATCAAGTTTGTCTGCCTAGTATCTGCTCCAGAAGGTGTAAAAGCTCTTCAAGAAGCACACCCAGATGTAGAAATCTTTACAGCAGCCTTGGATGAACGCTTGAACGAACACGGTTATATCGTTCCAGGTCTTGGAGATGCTGGAGACCGCTTGTTCGGTACTAAATAAAATCCCAAAGTAAATAGTGAAACTAGAAGTTCGTTTTTAACTTGAAAGGAGGTTGAGTTTTTGTTTCTGTTTAGAGAATAGAGCAAAAATTTGACCTTTTTTGACCAAGGAGATATAATAGTTCTGTATTGAGTCGTAAGACTAAGAAAATTCAACATTAAAAGGAGAAATGAATGATTCCTGTAGTTATTGAACAAACAAGCCGTGGAGAACGTTCCTATGATATTTACTCTCGTCTTCTGAAAGACCGCATCATCATGCTAACAGGTCCAGTTGAAGACAACATGGCCAACTCCGTTATTGCTCAGTTGCTCTTCTTGGATGCCCAAGACAGCACAAAAGATATTTACCTTTATGTCAACACACCTGGAGGATCTGTTTCAGCTGGTTTGGCAATCGTTGATACTATGAACTTTATCAAGGCTGATGTCCAAACTATCGTTATGGGGATGGCTGCATCCATGGGGACTGTAATCGCATCAAGTGGAGCAAAAGGTAAACGTTTCATGCTTCCAAATGCAGAGTACATGATTCACCAACCAATGGGTGGTACAGGTGGTGGTACCCAACAAACCGATATGGCAATCGCTGCAGAGCACTTGCTCAAAACTCGTAAGACTTTGGAGCAAATCCTTGCAGATAACTCTGGTAAATCAGTCGAGCAAATTCATGCAGATGCAGAACGTGATTACTGGATGAGTGCCCAAGAAACACTTGAATATGGCTTTATCGATGAAATCATGGCCAATAATTCTTTAAGCTAAGCAACCTAGAAAGCAAACTCGACGGAGTTTGCTTTTTTTGATATAATAGGAGAAGATTTCTTAGAAAGAGGATTCCTCATGTTTGAAAAAACAAATCGATCAGGATTAATCATCTATCTCTACTATAATCGAGATGCAAAAAAACTTCAGGAATACGGTGATATCTGTTACCATTCCAAAAAACATCGTTACTTGCAGCTCTATGTTCCAACTGAGGAGCTAGATGACTTAGTTGAGAGATTAGGTAAGGAAAGATATATCAAGAAAATTAGACGTTGCCATATTCAAGAGCTAGAAACTCCCTTCGTTGGGAATCTCTATCGGACTGAAGAAAACGTTATCATTTAAAAAAGTTGAACAAATACATTGACAATTTTCTGATAATTCGGTATATTCTTAACATACAATTTTTGAAACAACTATAAGGAGATTAAAAATGAAGAAAAAATTTGCCCTATCTTTTGTGGCTCTTGCTAGTGTGGCTCTTCTTGCTGCCTGTGGAGAGGTCAAGTCAGGAGCGTCAAACACAACTGGAAATCCAGTAGACGAAAAAACAATTAAAATCGGTTTTAACTTTGAAGAGACAGGTGCTGTGGCAGCTTACGGTACAGCTGAACAAAAAGGTGCCCAACTTGCTGTAGACGAAATCAACGCTGCAGGTGGAATTGATGGAAAACAAATCGAAGTTGTAGACAAAGACAACAAGTCAGAAACTGCTGAAGCAGCTTCTGTTACAACAAACCTTGTTACCCAATCAAAAGTAGCAGCTATTGTAGGACCTGCGACATCTGGTGCAACTGCTGCAGCTGTAGCTAACGCTACTAAAGCTGGAGTGCCATTGATTTCACCAAGTGCTACTCAAGACGGTTTGACTAAAGGTCAAGATTACTTATTTATTGGAACATTCCAAGATAGCTTCCAAGGGAAGATTATTTCTAACTATGTAACAAACAAATTGAATGCTAAGAAGGTTGTTCTTTATACTGACAACGCTAGTGACTATGCAAAAGGTATTGCTAAATCTTTCCGCGAAGCTTACAAGGGTGAGATTGTAGCAGATGAAACATTCGTAGCAGGTGATACTGACTTCCAAGCAGCCCTTACTAAAATGAAAGACAAAGAGTTTGACGCTATCGTAGTTCCAGGTTACTACACAGAAGCTGGTAAAATTGTAAACCAAGCTCGTGGTATGGGAATTGATAAGCCAATCATTGGTGGTGATGGATTCAACGGTGAAGAATTTGTTCAACAAGCAACTGCTGAAAGAGCATCAAACATTTACTTCATCTCTGGATTCTCAACAACAGTTGATGTTTCTGCAAAAGCTAAAGCTTTCCTTGAAGCATACCGTGCTAAATACAACGAAGAGCCTTCAACATTCTCAGCTTTGGCCTATGACTCAGTTTACCTAGTAGCAAATGCTGCAAAAGGTGCTAAAAACTCAGGTGAAATCAAGGACAACCTTGCTAAAACCAAAGATTTTGATGGTGTAACTGGTCAAACAAGCTTTGATGCTGACCACAATACAGTGAAAACTGCTTACATGATGACCATGAACAATGGTAAAGTTGAAGAAGCAGAAGTTGTAAAACCATAACATTAGAATAGTAATTGAAATGGGGAATGAGCCTTTGACTCACTCCCTGTTTCGGTGTTTATGAACTTGTGAAAATAATGAAATTTTCTAAAAAATAAGGATAGAAAAGAGTGAATGCTATGCTCCAACAACTTGTGAATGGTCTAATTCTGGGTAGTGTTTATGCACTTTTGGCTCTGGGTTATACCATGGTTTATGGAATTATCAAACTCATCAACTTCGCCCACGGTGATATTTACATGATGGGTGCCTTTATTGGTTACTTTTTGATTAATTCTTTCCAAATGGATTTCTTTTTAGCTTTAATTATTTCAATGGCAGGGACAGCACTACTTGGTGTTGTGATTGAGTTTCTTGCCTACCGTCCTTTACGACACTCTACACGTATTGCTGTATTGATTACTGCCATCGGAGTGTCTTTCCTACTGGAATACGGAATGGTTTATTTAGTAGGTGCCAATACTCGTGCCTTTCCTCAAGCAATTGAAACAGTCCGCTTTGACTTGGGACCAATTAGCTTGACAAACGTTCAATTGATGATTTTAGCAGTTTCTGTCCTCTTGATGGTTTTGCTACAATTGATCGTCCAAAAAACAAAAATGGGGAAAGCCATGCGTGCGGTATCAGTTGATAGTGATGCTGCTCAATTGATGGGAATTAATGTAAATCGTACAATCAGTTTCACCTTTGCTTTGGGTTCAGCCCTTGCTGGTGCGGCAGGTGTCCTCATTGCCCTTTACTACAACTCTCTTGAACCTTTGATGGGTGTGACTCCAGGTCTAAAATCATTCGTTGCGGCCGTTCTTGGTGGTATCGGTATTATTCCTGGTGCAGCTCTAGGGGGATTTGTGATTGGCTTATTGGAAACTTTTGCTACTGCCTTCGGTATGTCTGATTTCCGTGATGCTATCGTGTATGGAATCTTGCTTTTGATTCTGATTGTTCGACCTGCAGGTATCCTTGGTAAGAATGTGAAAGAGAAGGTGTAAACAATGAAGACAAATCTTAAAGTAAATATTCTCTGGTTATTCCTTCTGTTAGCGGGTTATGGATTGATTAGTGTACTGGTTTCTGCTGGTGTTCTCAATCTATTCCATGTCCAAATTTTAGAACAAATTGGGATTAATATCATCCTTGCAGTAGGTTTGAACTTAATCGTTGGTTTTTCAGGCCAATTCTCACTCGGTCATGCAGGTTTTATGGCAATTGGGGCTTATGCAGCAGCGATTATTGGTTCAAAATCACCAACCTATGGTGCTTTCTTTGGAGCGATGGTCTTGGGCGCTTTGATTTCTGGTGCAGTCGCTTTGCTCGTTGGAATTCCAACTCTACGCTTGAAGGGGGACTATTTGGCCGTCGCGACACTAGGTGTTTCAGAAATCATTCGTATCTTTATCATTAATGGTGGAAGTTTGACCAACGGTGCTGCTGGTATCTTGGGTATCCCTAACTTCACAACTTGGCAAATGGTTTACCTTTTTGTTATTATCACAACTATTGCAACCCTTAACTTCTTACGTAGTCCGATTGGACGCTCTACTCTATCTGTTCGTGAGGATGAGATTGCTGCGGAGTCCGTTGGGGTAAATACTACAAAGATCAAGATTATCGCTTTTGTCTTTGGTGCCATTACAGCAAGTATTGCTGGTTCTCTTCAGGCAGGATTTATCGGTTCAGTTGTACCAAAAGATTATACTTTCATCAACTCAATCAACGTTTTGATCATTGTTGTATTTGGAGGACTTGGTTCTATTACAGGTACGATTGTTTCTGCGATTGTTTTGGGAATTTTAAATATGCTCCTTCAAGATGTGGCTAGCGTACGTATGATCATTTACGCTTTGGCTCTTGTATTGGTTATGATTTTCAGACCAGGTGGACTTCTTGGAACATGGGAATTGAGTCTATCACGTTTCTTTAAAAAATCTAAGAAGGAGGGACAAAACTAATGGCATTACTTGAAGTTAAACAGTTAACCAAACATTTTGGCGGTCTAACAGCTGTTGGAGATGTCACTCTTGAATTGAACGAGGGAGAATTGGTTGGTTTGATTGGACCAAACGGAGCTGGAAAAACAACCCTTTTCAATCTCTTGACGGGTGTTTATGAACCAAGCGAAGGTACTGTCACATTAGATGGTCACCTCCTAAATGGGAAAACTCCCTATAAGATTGCGTCACTTGGTCTCAGTCGTACTTTCCAAAATATTCGTTTGTTCAAGGACTTGACAGTTTTGGAAAATGTTTTGATTGCATTTAGTAATCATCATAAACAACATGTCCTTGCGAGCTTCCTACGCCTACCAGCTTTTTATAAGAATGAGGAAGAATTAAAAAGCAAAGCTTTGGACTTGCTGAAGATTTTTGATTTGGATGGCGACGCAGATACTCTTGCTAAGAATCTGGCCTATGGCCAACAACGTCGATTAGAAATCGTTCGTGCTCTAGCAACTGAACCTAAAATTCTCTTTTTGGATGAACCTGCAGCTGGTATGAATCCACAAGAAACAGCTGAATTGACAGAATTGATCCGTCGTATCAAAGATGAATTTAAAATTACCATCATGCTTATCGAACATGATATGAATTTGGTTATGGAAGTCACTGAGCGTATCTATGTTCTTGAATATGGTCGGTTGATTGCTCATGGGACTCCGGATGAGATTAAGAACAACAAACGCGTTATCGAAGCTTATCTAGGAGGTGAAGCCTAATGTCTATGTTAAAAGTTGAAAACCTCTCTGTGCATTACGGTATGATCCAAGCAGTTCGTGATGTAAGTTTCGAGGTTAATGAAGGTGAAGTTGTTTCCTTGATTGGTGCTAATGGTGCTGGTAAAACAACCATTCTTCGTACCCTTTCAGGTTTGGTTCGTCCAAGTGCTGGTAAAATTGAGTTTTTGGGAAAAGAAATTCAAAAGTTGCCTGCGCAAAAAATCGTGGCAGGTGGTCTTTCACAAGTTCCTGAGGGACGCCATGTTTTCCCAGGTTTGACTGTTATGGAAAACTTGGAAATGGGAGCTTTCTTGAAGAAAAATCGTGAAGAAAATCAAGCTAACTTGAAAAAAGTTTTCTCACGCTTCCCACGTCTTGAAGAGCGTAAAAACCAAGATGCGGCAACTCTTTCAGGTGGTGAACAGCAGATGCTGGCTATGGGACGCGCTCTCATGTCTACACCTAAGCTCCTTCTCTTGGATGAGCCGTCAATGGGACTTGCCCCGATCTTTATCCAAGAAATTTTTGATATCATTCAAGATATTCAGAAGCAAGGAACAACGGTTCTCCTAATTGAACAGAACGCTAACAAGGCCCTTGCTATCTCTGACCGTGGTTATGTACTTGAAACAGGAAAGATTGTCCTATCAGGAACAGGAAAAGAACTCGCAGCATCAGATGAAGTCAGAAAAGCATATCTAGGTGGCTAAAAAGGTCCGGGGGACCTTTTTGGTCGGCGGATAAGAATTGTGCAGCAATTCTCCTCTAGTCTGGGAGACTAGTTTAGGTTGCGGATGGAGATTGCGTAAGCAATTCTCCTTTAGTCCGGGGGACCTTTTTAGTCGGAGGATAAGGATTGCATAAGCAATTCTCCTCTAGTCTGAGAGACTAGTTTAGGTTGTGGATGGAGATGATAATAGGTTTTCAATACTAGTTGCTAGTATCCTTAACAACTGAAAGAAATATAAATAATGATTGCTAACTTGCACATATAGAGCTCTAGATTAGAGCTCTTTTTTGTAAAAGACTCAGATTATTCAAAATCTTGAAAAAGAGATGAAAGCGTTTGATAGATTTTCTAAGAAAGTGTATAATAAAAGTAGCAATATAGAAGGAGAAGTCTCATGGCAGTTAAAGATTTCATGACCCGTAAGGTAGTTTATATCAGTCCAGATACGACTGTAGCACACGCAGCAGATTTGATGCGCGAGCAAGGTTTGCACCGTTTACCTGTTATCGAAAACGATCAATTAGTCGGATTGGTAACAGAAGGAACCATTGCGGAAGCCAGCCCATCTAAAGCAACCAGTCTCTCTATCTATGAGATGAATTATCTTCTGAATAAAACCAAAGTAAAAGATGTAATGATTCGAGATGTCGTGACGGTTTCTGGCTATGCTAGTCTAGAAGATGCGACCTACCTGATGCTGAAAAATAAAATTGGGATATTACCAGTCGTAGACAATCATCAGGTCTACGGCGTCATTACAGACCGCGATGTTTTTCAGGCTTTCTTGGAAATCGCTGGATACGGAGAAGAGGGGATTCGCGTTCGTTTCATTACAGAAAATGAAGTAGGAGTGCTGGGAAAAATTGTAGCTCTAATTGTAGAAGAGGATTTAAATATTTCCCATACTGTTAACATTCCACGTAAGGATGGCAAGGTCGTTATCGAAGTTCAAATTGATGGAAAAATCGATTTAACTGCATTAAAGGACAAGTTTGAAAAAGAAGGAATTCAAGTGGAGGAGATCACTCATACCTCTGCTAAAGTCCTTTAAACCAGAGGCTTTAGAGCCTCTTTTCTTTTGCCGTCAAAAGCGGTGAAAAGCAAAATATGGAAAGAAATGAGAGATTATGGTATAATAAAACGATATGAAAAGGAGTATCTATGGACATTTCAGAAATTCGTCAAAAAATTGACGCAAATCGTGAAAAATTAGCTTCTTTCAGGGGGTCTCTTTGACCTCGAAGGCTTAGAGGAAGAGATTGCCATCTTGGAAAACAAGATGACAGAACCTGATTTTTGGAACGATAATATCGCGGCCCAAAAAACGTCGCAAGAATTAAATGAATTAAAAAACACCTATAACACCTTCCGTAAAATGGAAGAGTTGCAGGATGAAGTTGAGATTTTATTGGACTTTTTAGCAGAAGACGAGTCAGTCCATGATGAACTGGTCGAACAGTTGACAGAACTGGATAAGATGATGACCAGCTACGAGATGACCCTTCTCTTGTCAGAACCTTATGACCATAATAATGCAATCTTGGAAATCCATCCAGGATCTGGTGGTACTGAGGCACAGGATTGGGGCGATATGTTGCTTCGTATGTATACTCGTTATGGAAATGCCAAAGGCTTTAAAGTAGAAGTTTTGGATTACCAAGCTGGTGATGAAGCAGGTATCAAGTCTGTGACCTTGTCTTTTGAAGGACCCAATGCTTATGGCCTACTTAAATCAGAAATGGGTGTTCACCGTTTGGTTCGTATTTCGCCATTTGACTCTGCCAAACGCCGCCATACTTCCTTTACATCCGTAGAGGTTATGCCTGAGTTGGATGATACCATCGAAGTGGAGATTCGTGAAGATGATATCAAAATGGATACCTTCCGTTCAGGTGGTGCTGGTGGACAAAACGTCAATAAGGTTTCAACAGGTGTGCGTTTGACACACATTCCTACGGGAACTGTCGTCCAATCAACGGTCGATCGTACCCAGTATGGAAATAGAGATCGTGCCATGAAGATGTTGCAGGCTAAGCTCTATCAAATGGAGCAAGAAAAGAAAGCTGCGGAAGTTGATTCCCTTAAAGGTGAGAAAAAGGAAATCACATGGGGAAGCCAAATCCGTTCATATGTTTTCACGCCTTATACTATGGTAAAAGATCACCGTACAAGCTTTGAAGTTGCTCAGGTAGATAAGGTGATGGATGGAGACCTTGATGGTTTTATCGATGCCTACCTCAAGTGGCGAATCAGCTAAGATAGAAAGGAACTCATATGTCAATCATTGAAATGAGAGATGTTGTCAAAAAGTATGACAATGGAACGACTGCCCTGCGTGGAGTATCTGTTACCATTGAACCAGGAGAGTTTGCCTATATCGTAGGACCTTCTGGGGCGGGTAAGTCAACCTTTATTCGAGCTTTATACCGAGAAGTAAAGATCGAAAAAGGAAGCCTAACAGTTGCAGGCTTTAATTTAGTTAAAATTAAGAAGAAAGATGTCCCACTGCTACGTCGTAGTGTCGGGGTAGTCTTTCAGGATTACAAACTCTTGCCTAAGAAGACTGTTTATGAGAATATTGCCTATGCAATGGAAGTAATCGGTGAGAGCCGTCGCAACATCAAAAAACGTGTTATGGAAGTATTGGACCTGGTTGGTTTGAAACATAAGGTTCGCTCTTTCCCTAATGAACTCTCAGGTGGAGAGCAACAACGGATTGCGATTGCTCGTGCGATTGTCAACAATCCTAAAGTATTGATTGCCGATGAGCCAACAGGAAACTTGGACCCAGATAATTCATGGGAAATTATGAATCTGTTGGAACGCATCAATCTCCAAGGTACTACTGTCTTGATGGCAACCCACAATAGCCAGATTGTAAATACCTTGCGCCACCGTGTCATTGCCATTGAAAATGGCCGTGTCGTTCGTGACGAAGCTAAAGGAGAATATGGATACGATGATTAGTAGATTTTTTCGCCATTTATTTGAATCATTAAAAAGTTTAAAACGAAATGGCTGGATGACAGTAGCAGCAGTGAGTTCGGTTATGATTACCTTGACACTTGTTGCCCTGTTTGCATCTGTAATTTTTAATACAGCAAAACTGGCTACCGATATTGAAAACAACGTTCGGGTCATGGTTTACATTCGTAAGGATGTAGCTGATAACAGTGAAACGATTGAAAAAGAAGGTCAGACAGTTACCAATAATGACTACCACAAGGTCTATGATGCTTTGAAAGCTATGCCTGCTGTTAAGAGTGTTACCTTCTCAAGTAAAGAAGAACAGTACGAAAAACTAACGGAAACAATGGGTGACGATTGGAAGGTCTTTGAAGGGGATGCAAACCCTCTCTATGATGCTTATATCGTCGATACAAATTCTCCGAGTGATGTTAAAACGGTAGCTGAAGAAGCTAAGAAAATTGAGGGAGTATCAGAGGTTCAAGATGGTGGAGCCAACACTCAACGACTTTTTGAACTAGCTTCCTTTATCCGTGTTTGGGGATTGGTTATTGCAGGGCTCTTGATTTTTATCGCAGTCTTCCTCATTTCCAATACCATTCGTATCACTATTATTTCACGTAGTCGTGAGATTCAGATCATGCGTCTTGTAGGAGCGAAAAATGGCTATATCCGTGGTCCATTCTTGCTAGAAGGTGCTTTTATTGGCTTGCTTGGTGCAGCAATTCCTTCAGTCCTTGTATTCTTTGTTTACAATATGGTTTATCAATCGGTCAATAAATCCTTGGTAGGTCAAAACTTGTCAATGATTACGCCAGATGTGTTTATCCCTTTGATGACAGTCCTATTATTTATAATCGGAATTTTCATTGGTTCAATTGGTTCAGGGATTTCAATGCGTCGATTCTTGAAGATCTAGTTGGATTTAAATGCAAATTGCAGAACAAATCAGAAAAATAATACATATTTAAAAGAGAAGTTTTCGTAAACTTCTCTTTTTCCTTTCTAAAAATTAAAAAAATAGACAATTTTTTTATAAAAGCCTTTACAAAAAAAATAAAAGTGGTATAATTAATACATAACCAAATGCAAACGTTTTCGTAAAACGTTTGCCTAAATAAAATAAAGGAGATTTGAATGATGAAAGCTACATTCAAAAATGTCTTGTCTTTCGAATTTTGGCAAAAATTCGGTAAGGCTTTAATGGTGGTTATCGCCGTTATGCCAGCGGCGGGATTGATGATCTCAATCGGTAAATCAATCGTGATGATCGACCCAAACCTTGCTCCTCTAGTGATTACAGGTGGAATCCTTGAGCAAATTGGTTGGGGGGTTATCGGTAACCTTCATATCTTGTTTGCCCTTGCTATTGGGGGAAGCTGGGCAAAAGAACGTGCAGGTGGTGCATTTGCAGCCGGACTTGCCTTTATCTTGATTAACCGTATCACAGGTACTATCTTCGGTGTTACAGGTGATATGTTGAAAAACCCTGAAGCAATGGTTACTACTTTCTTTGGTGGTTCAATCAAGGTTGCTGACTACTTTATCAGCGTTCTTGAGGCACCAGCGCTTAACATGGGGGTTTTCGTAGGGATTATCTCTGGTTTTGTTGGGGCAACAGCTTATAACAAATACTACAACTTCCGTAAACTTCCTGATGCCCTTTCATTCTTCAATGGTAAACGTTTCGTACCATTCGTCGTTATTCTTCGTTCAACTATTGCTGCAATTGTACTTGCTGCCTTTTGGCCAGTAGTTCAAACAGGTATCAACAACTTTGGTATTTGGATTGCCAACTCACAAGAAACTGCTCCAGTTCTTGCACCATTCTTGTATGGTACTTTGGAACGTTTGCTCTTGCCATTCGGTCTTCACCACATGTTGACTATCCCAATGAACTATACAGCTCTTGGTGGAACATACGAAGTGTTAACTGGTGCTGCAAAAGGAACACAAGTATTTGGTCAAGATCCACTTTGGCTTGCATGGGTAACTGACCTTGTTAACCTTAAAGGTTCAAATGCTGACCAATACCAACACCTTCTTACAACAGTCACTCCAGCTCGTTTCAAAGTTGGACAAATGATCGGTTCATTTGGTATCTTGATGGGTGTCATCGTTGCTATCTACCGCAATGTTGATGCTGACAAGAAACACCAATACAAGGGTATGATGATTGCGACAGCCCTTGCAACATTCTTGACAGGGGTTACTGAACCTATCGAGTATATGTTCATGTTCATCGCAACACCGCTTTACCTTGTTTATTCAGTAGTTCAAGGTGCTGCCTTTGCTATGGCAGATATTGTTCACCTTCGTGTCCACTCATTCGGTTCAATTGAATTCTTGACTCGTACACCATTGGCAATTAATGCTGGTATTGGTATGGATATCGTTAACTTTATCTGGGTAACTGTTCTCTTTGCGGTTATCATGTACTTCATTGCCAACTTCATGATCAAGAAATTCAACTACGCAACTCCAGGACGTAACGGAAACTACGAAACAGCTGAAGGAACATCAGAAGAAGCAGCTCCTGGAACTCCAAAAGTTGCAGCAGCTTCTCAAGCCGTAAACATCATTAACCTTCTTGGTGGTCGTGCAAATATCGTAGATGTGGATGCATGTATGACTCGTCTTCGTGTAACTGTTAAAGACGCAGATCGCGTTGGTACTGAGGAACAATGGAAAGCAGAAGGAGCTATGGGTCTTGTCATGAAAGGACAAGGTGTCCAAGCTATCTACGGACCAAAAGCTGACGTATTGAAATCTGATATCCAAGATATCCTTGACTCAGGTGAAGTAATTCCTGAAACTCTTCCAAGCCAAATGACAGAAACTCAACAAAATACTGTACACTACAAAGGTGTAACTGAAGAAGTTTACTCAGTAGCTGACGGTCAAGTTGTTGCTTTAGAACAAGTGGAAGATCCAGTTTTTGCTCAAAAAATGATGGGTGATGGATTTGCAGTAGAGCCAGCAAATGGTAACATTGTATCTCCAGTTACTGGTACTGTATCAAGTATCTTCCCAACAAAACACGCTCTTGGTCTTGTCACTGACTCAGGTCTTGAAGTGCTTGTTCATATTGGTTTGGATACAGTAAGTCTTGAAGGAAAACCATTTACTGTTCATGTCTCTGAAGGACAAAAAGTGGCCGCTGGTGACCTTCTTGTCACAGCTGACTTGGATGCTATTCGAGAAGCAGGACGCAAAACATCAACAGTGGTTGTCTTCACAAATGGTGATGTCCTCAAATCAGTTAAATTAGAACAAACAGGTTCTCTTGCAGCTAAAACAGCAGTTGCTAAAGTAGAATTGTAATATACTTGGGGTTGGAAGCTGTTTTCCAACCTCTTGTTTTAGGAGAAAAGCATGAAATTTCTAACACTCAATACCCACAGTTGGATGGAGAAGGAAGCAGAGGAAAAATTCCAAATCTTACTCCAAGACATTCTTGATAAGGATTATGATTTGATTTGTTTCCAAGAAATCAATCAAGAAATGACTTCGCCTGAGGTAGAGGTTAACAATCACTATCAAGCTTTACCATCAGCAGAACCCATTCATCAGGATCACTATGTCCGACTTCTGGTTGAAAAATTGGCTGAGAAAGGGAAAAACTACTACTGGACTTGGGCTTATAATCATATTGGTTATGACCGTTACCATGAAGGCGTAGCTATCTTATCTAAAACACCGATTAAAGCCAGAGAAATTTTAGTTTCGGATGTAGATGATCCAACAGACTATCATACTCGCCGCGTTGCCTTGGCTGAGACAGAGGTTGAAGGTAAGGAACTTGCTCTTGCAAGCGTTCATCTCTCTTGGTGGGATAAAGGTTTCCAAGAAGAATGGGCACGATTTGAGGCTGTACTAAAAGAGTTGAACAAACCTCTAATTTTAGCGGGTGATTTTAATAATCCAGCTGGTCAGGAAGGCTATCAAGCGATTTTAGCTAGCCCATTAGGATTACAAGACGCGTTTGAAGTTGCGAAAGAAAGAAGTGGTAGCTATACCGTTCCACCAGAAATTGATGGCTGGAAAGGCAATACCGAGCCACTACGAATCGACTACGTCTTTACGACCAAAGAGTTGGAAGTAGAGAGTTTACAAGTAGTTTTTGATGGTCAAAATAGTCCACAAGTCAGTGATCACTATGGTTTGAATGCTGTATTGACCTGGAAATAATGAAAGAGGTTGGAATCAGAGGTTCCAACCTTTTAATCTATTCGAATCTTTACTACAGGACTGAGACTCAAATGGGGCTACTGCAATAGGACAAAATATGGTATAATTGAAAGGATAGAATCGAGGATAATATGTCATTTACGAAATTTCAGTTTAAAAATTATATAGAAAAGGCTTTGGAGGAGTTGAAGTTTACGACTCCTACCGAAGTTCAGGAAAAGTTGATTCCTATTGTCTTGGCAGGTCGTGACTTGGTGGGTGAGTCAAAAACAGGTTCAGGAAAGACTCATACTTTCTTATTACCCATTTTCCAGCAATTAGATGAAACTAGCGATAGTGTGCAAGCAGTCATTACTGCACCAAGTCGTGAGTTGGCCACTCAAATCTACCAAGCAGCTCGTCAGATTGCAGCTCACTCAGATGTCGAAGTTCGTGTGGTTAATTATGTGGGTGGTACGGATAAGGCGCGTCAGATTGAAAAACTGGCTAGCAACCAACCACATATCGTTATCGGAACGCCAGGTCGCATCTATGACTTGCTCAAATCTGGTGATTTGGCTATTCACAAGGCCAAGACCTTTGTCGTCGATGAAGCCGATATGACCTTGGATATGGGATTCTTGGAAACCGTTGATAAGATTGCAGGGAGCCTTCCAAAAGACTTGCAATTCATGGTCTTTTCAGCAACTATTCCACAAAAATTGCAACCGTTCTTGAAAAAATACTTGTCAAATCCTGTCATGGAAAAAATCAAGACAAAAACAGTCATCTCAGATACGATTGATAACTGGTTGATTTCGACCAAGGGCCGCGACAAAAATGCTCAAATTTACCAGCTGACTCAGTTGATGCAGCCTTATTTGGCAATGATCTTTGTTAACACAAAAATGCGTGCTGATGAGTTACATGCATACTTGACTGCTCAAGGATTGAAGGTGGCTAAGATTCATGGGGATATTGCTCCTCGTGAACGCAAGCGGATCATGAATCAGGTGAAAAATCTGGATTTTGAGTACATTGTCGCAACGGACTTGGCAGCGCGTGGAATTGACATTGAAGGTGTCAGCCATGTTATTAATGATGCCATTCCGCAAGACTTGTCCTTCTTTGTTCACCGTGTTGGACGGACTGGGCGCAACGGACTGCCTGGTACAGCTATTACCCTTTACCAGCCAAGCGATGACTCGGATATCCGTGAGTTGGAGAAATTAGGAATTAAGTTTACTCCTAAGATGGTCAAAGATGGAGAGTTTCAAGATACCTATGACCGTGATCGTCGTGCCAATCGTGAAAAGAAGCAAGATAAGCTTGATATTGAAATGATTGGCTTGGTTAAAAAGAAAAAGAAAAAAGTCAAACCAGGCTATAAGAAGAAGATTCAATGGGCGGTGGATGAAAAACGCCGCAAAACCAAGCGTGCTGAAAATCGTGCTCGTGGCCGTGCTGAGCGTAAAGCCAAACGCCAAACATTTTAAAAACTCAGTAGAATCACCTGATTCTACTGAGTTTTTATTTCCTGAAGTATTCGATAGAACTAATAATTATATACTTAAAAAAATTTGATTTATAAAACAGTATTAGCTTTAAAACTTGTTTTTAGACCAACATTTTATTGAAATTGTAAGGAAAAAAATTGAAAACTATACAAATTTGTGTTATCATACTATAAAACAATCGGATTATAGCATTTGATCCGTAAAAAGAAAAGGGGACTTCTATGGATAAATCATTTATGAAACAACAACGTTTTTCATTCCGTAAAATGAAAGTTGGGTTGGCTTCTGTAGCAATTTTGTTTGCTTTTGCTCAGGTCGGACAGGTGTCTGCAGATGAAACAACAAAACCGGCATCTGCTTCAACTGAAACAGTAAAGAAAACCGAAGCAAGTAAATCGGCAGTCGAAGCTGCTGTGGCAGAAATTAAAGCTGATGAGGCGAAACCAGTCGTTAACAAATCAGATGCAAAACCTGGAGAACTTGTTGATGTTTCTAAGAAGGTTTCACCTATTGACGTGAAAGAACGCCAAGAAGGTGATCAAAAGATTCATGAAGAAACTGCAACAGTTGAAGTCACAAAGACAGAAGTGGCACCTGTAAAAAGTGAAGAACTTCCTGCTCCAAAGACTGAAACAACTGAGAGTACAGTGAGTGGGAAAGATGAAGATGGAAATTCTTATACCCAATATGAACGTGTTGATAAAACAACTACAGTCGAAATCAAGAAAGCGACAAGAACGATTTCAAAATCTAACTCTGCCGATATCGTTTTTGTTGTTGACCGTTCAGCATCTATGTCTCGAACTATTGACACTGTCCGTAACAATATCAATGAGTTTGCAAGAAATCTTGCTAAAGATGGAGTAGCAGCACGTTTTGGATTAGCTACCTTTAGTGATGAAGTATATGGACGTATAGGTGGATTAGCAGATGAGGGTACAATTTTAACAAAATTTAATGAATCTTATTTTACCTCTGACCCAGCTGAGCTTGAAAAAGCCTTAGCAGGCATTAAGCTTGCACATGGTGGAGACTTCCCTGAAACATCTACACCTACTCTTACACAAATTGTTTCAACCTACGACTGGTCTAAGTCACCTAAAAATAAAAAGTTTGTCGTATTGTTGACAGATGCTCCAATGAAGGAGGATCCTTCAATTCCAACGATGGCGAATACTCTTGCGTCTTTGAAAGCCGCAAAAATCGAAAGAATTGTTGCAACTTCGACAGGGACCGATATTAGCTATAAAGATTTTGTATCTGAAGGTCGATTAATGAATATTAATCGTAACTTGGCTGATTCTTTAACTAAGGATGCAACTACATGGATTGTTGAAACTGTGACTGAAGGACACAATTACAAGGTAACGAAAGATAATTACCAATTTTACCTAGAACGTCGTACAACACTACCTGTTGCTCAGACAGGAAGTGCGACTCCAACTACCACAGTTCCAGTAGCTACAGCTTATAAAAAAGAAGTGGCGAAACTCCCTGATACAGGAAGTAATGATACAGCGAACTATGGTATTGTAGGACTTGGCCTCCTAATGGCTGGACTTGGCTTAACTGTAAGCAATAGAAAGTCTAAGGAACAGTAAGCCTAACTGGAAGATTGTTTGTAAGAACATTGTGATAAAAAAATAGGTAGTTTGTAAACAAAGTATGCAGATTAGCATAGGTATAATCTTCTGTATTATGGAGTACAAGCCGAATTTTTATGATGAGAAAAGAGCCGTAAGGTTCTTTTTTCGATTTCGAGAAAATACTGCAAAAAAAAGTAAAAAGTGGTATAATGATAAGGTTATATAGTCCCGATAAGATGGTAGAAATTTCTATCAGTACTTTGTAACTCTATAACAATATTTTTTAAGGGGGGACATTTTTATGTCAGAACGTAAATTATTCACGTCTGAATCTGTATCTGAGGGGCATCCGGATAAGATTGCAGACCAAATTTCAGATGCGATTTTGGATGCTATTTTAGCAAAGGATCCAGATGCGCACGTTGCTGCCGAGACAGCTGTATACACAGGTTCGGTCCATGTTTTTGGTGAAATTTCTACACATGCTTATGTAGATATTAACCGAGTGGTTCGTGATACCATTGCAGAGATTGGTTATACCAATACAGAGTATGGTTTTTCTGCGGAGACGGTGGGAGTTCATCCGTCACTTGTTGAGCAGTCACCAGATATCGCCCAAGGAGTTAACGAAGCCTTGGAAGTTCGTGGAAATGCAGATCAAGATCCACTGGACTTGATTGGTGCTGGAGACCAAGGTCTCATGTTTGGGTTTGCAGTGGATGAGACAGAAGAACTCATGCCATTGCCAATCTCACTCAGTCATAAGTTGGTTCGTCGTTTGGCAGAACTTCGTAAGTCTGGTGAAATCAGCTATCTTCGTCCAGATGCTAAATCACAAGTTACGGTTGAGTATGATGAAAATGATCGTCCAGTACGTGTGGATACAGTCGTTATTTCAACTCAGCACGACCCAGAAGTTAGCAATGAACAAATTCACAATGATGTGATTAGCAAGGTCATCAAAGAGGTGATCCCAGCTTCTTACTTGGATGAGAAAACCAAATTCTTCATCAATCCAACTGGTCGTTTTGTAATCGGTGGACCTCAAGGAGACTCAGGTTTGACTGGTCGTAAGATTATCGTGGATACCTATGGTGGCTACTCTCGTCATGGTGGTGGTGCCTTCTCAGGTAAGGATGCGACGAAGGTGGACCGTTCAGCCTCCTATGCAGCTCGCTACATTGCCAAGAACATCGTTGCAGCAGGTCTTGCTAAGAAGGCAGAAGTTCAATTGGCCTACGCTATCGGTGTGGCGCAGCCTGTTTCTGTTCGTATCGATACTTTTGGTACTGGAACGGTAGCTGAAAGCAAACTTGAAAAAGCAGCGCGTCAAATCTTTGACCTTCGCCCTGCAGGAATTATCCAAATGCTGGATCTCAAACGTCCAATTTACCGTAAAACAGCGGCTTATGGACACATGGGACGTACAGATATTGACCTTCCATGGGAACGTTTGGACAAGGTAGATGCTTTGAAAGAAGCTATGAAATAAAATTAAAAGATTGGTAGCTGTGAGCTACCAATCTTTTTTGCAAAAGAAAACCAGCTTTTGGCTGGTCTTCTTATTTTATAGGGATTGAAATCTCAATCAATTTATCTGAATAAAGCGTCTTGATATTGGCTTCATCAATGCTTCCTTTGTCGATTTTACGTTTCAAGAAGAAGTCTTGGATGGTTTCGATTTCAGGTTCACGAATAGCTCGGTGTCTGTTGGAAATGAGGATTTCATAGTGAAGCGGGGCTTGTGTGAAAACTACATCTGTGTTTCCAGCAGAATAGACCTCGACAAGAGTTGCGTCTGTGCTTTCTAATTGGCTTTTAACAAGTTGCGAGTGTGAGTTTGTCGTATTGATAAGCTTCATAACAGTTCCTCCGATTTTCTAACTCTATTATAGCACTTTTTGGATAAAATCGTGTATTTTAGTCAATTCCATGCTGGATTTTCCAAGCTTCTATTCCCCATTTATGGCTACCACGTTTGAGCTTTTCAATAGCCTCGTCAATAGGGAACCAAGCAATATGATTAAAATCTTCCAATGGTTTTTGTGCTTCTTTGAAAGAAATAGCTTCATAGAGATACGCTGGATTGTAGTAGTAGGTATCACGGTGGCGAGAGTAGAAATACTCATCAGCTTGTCCGTAATAGGTACCAATCTCAGCTGTAAAGCCAAGTTCTTCGATGAGTTCTCTTTTTAGTGCTTCTTGATGATCTTCGCCTGATTCAATTTCTCCACCTGGCAAGAACCAAGCCCCATTGGGAGCTTGAACTAGGACAATTTGTTTTTTCTCCGCATCAGGAATAACTGCGTACACACCATAGCGGGGCTGGTAGGTTACATTCTCTTTTTTATCACCAAAAGTTGGGTTTGCCATTGCATTTTCCTCATTCTCTAGTATCTTTATTATTATCATAATGGACGAGGCGCAAGCTGTCAAGGTTTTGCATTTATTTTAGTAAAAAAGGTGCAGAAAATGATAGACTTTCTGCACATGTTAGATAGATTTATTCTTCTATTTCAGAAGCAATCTCTTCTGTTTTCTCAGTTTTTTTGGCAGATTTGATTTGAATATTGCCATTGCTTGTCATAACTGCCTTGAGGTCTTTTTCACTTGGGTTTTCAAGGTAGAAGTCAGTGATGGCATCCTCGATATGGTCTTGAATAGTACGGCGGAGTGGGCGTGCTCCCATTTTTGGATCATAACCTAAGTCAACCAACTTTTCCTTGACCTTGTCTGTCACATCGAGGTGGATATTGTTGCTGGAGAGGCGTTTGTTGACATCCGCTAGCATGAGTTCGACGATTTGGAGAAGGTTGTCCTTGCTGAGAGGTTTAAATTCGATGATGCCATCAAAACGGTTCATAAATTCAGGGCTAAAGAAGTTGCCGAGTTCACCGAGAACAGAGTTGGTTCGACCTTCACGAGCCGCCCCAAAACCAACGCTGGCTTCGGCCTTACCAGTACCCGCATTTGAGGTCATGATAATGATAGCATCCTTAAAGCTAACTGTTCGTCCTTGCCCATCTGTCAAACGACCATCGTCCAAGACTTGAAGGAACATGTGCATCACATCTGGGTGGGCTTTTTCAACTTCATCGAGAAGGATGAGTGAGTAAGGATTGCGACGAACCTTTTCAGTCAGTTGCCCAGCTTCATCGTAGCCTACATATCCTGGAGGGGCTCCGACCAATTTAGCCACACTGTGTTTTTCCATGTATTCACTCATATCAAAGCGAATCATGCTGTCAGCAGAACCAAAGAGCTCAATGGCTAGTTGTTTGGAAAGTTCTGTCTTACCGACACCAGTTGGTCCGACAAAGAGGAAGCTTCCGATTGGGCGGTTAGGAGTTCCAAGTCCAACACGATTACGACGGATGGCCTTAGCAATCTTATCGACAGCTTCATCTTGACCAATGACATGAGCTTTGAGGTCGTCTGCTAGATGGATAAGCTGAGACTGTTCTTTTTCTTTGAGTTCTCCAACAGGGATATTGGTTTTCTGCTCAATGATATGTTCGATGGTTTTCTCACTGATGATAGGAGTATCCTGATCGGTCACCTTGTTTTTCTGCATTTCCTTGTACTTGGCAATCTGATCGCGGAAATAAGCAGCCTTTTCAAAGTCTTCCTCTCGTGTAGCCTGAGCTTTGAGATTTTCAGCCTCAATCAAGCGCTGATCAATCACTTTAGGATCAACAAAGTTCAGTGTCAGATTCATCTTAGAACCAGCTTCGTCCAACAGGTCAATAGCCTTGTCTGGCAAGAAGCGGTCTTGGATGTAGCGATTGGAAAGATTTGCAGCAGCTTCGATAGCAGCATCAGTATACTTGACGTGATGGTAGTCTTCGTATTTCTTTTGAACTCCTTTAAGGATGATAATGGTTTCCTCGACAGTTGGTTCATCTACCTTGACAGGCTGCATACGGCGCTCGAGGGCAGCATCTTTTTCAATGATACGGTATTCATTGAGAGTAGTGGCTCCGACCAGTTGCAATTCACCACGGGCAAGGGCTGGTTTGAGGATATTGCCTGCATCCATATTGCCATCGCCAGCAGATCCCGCACCAACAATTTCATGGATTTCATCGATAAAGAGGATGATATCCTCACGTTTGCGAATTTCTTCCATGAGCTTTTGCATACGTTCTTCAAATTGGCCTCGAATCCCTGTTCCTTGGACTAGACTAACCACATCCAGACGGATGACCTGCTTGCCTTGGAGTTTATGGGGAACATCACCATCGACAATCTTCTGAGCTAGACCTTCCACAACGGCTGTTTTACCAACACCCGGTTCTCCGATGAGGACAGGATTGTTCTTGGTTCGACGGTTGAGGATTTCGATAACGCGGATAATCTCCTCATCTCGACCGATAACAGGGTCAATATCTCCCCGACGAGCAATCTCAGTAATATTGATACCATATTCCTCTAGGAGTCCTTTTTCTTGGCTAGGTGATGTTTGAAGTGGGCCTCGGTTTTGAGGTCCATAACCACCGTTTCCTCCATATCCTCCACCAGATTGAGTTGGAGGGACGTTATTTGAAGAAGGTTTGAAATTGTTCAAATCATTGAAAAAGTCGCCGAATGGATCAAAGTCATGATTATTTAAGTCAGTCATTCCTTTAAAGAGGGTATTATTTGGATCTGTTTTGATAATTTTATAGCAATTTTGACAGAGATCAATTTGCTTTTGCTGTCCATTGATATTGGTATACAGATGAATTGTTGAGTCGTTTATTTTACAGTTTTGACAGAGCATACATCTACCTCATTTCATTCTTATTCTTGGCCTAAGAAAAAGGTCAAGAATAGTCAAAGTTTTATACTCTCATTATAGCATGATTAAGGTGTAAAGCAAGTAAAAAGATTGGGAAGTGGTCGTTTTTAAAAGAAGGATTTATGGAGAATCCAGCGACATTGAAGGTAAGAAAAAATCCCATTTGTGGTGACAAAAAGGATTCTCATTTATCGGGCCCTACTGCCCGTTGTTTTTATATTAGTAAAGGAGTTCGTAGATCTCCATTGCAATCAAATCAATGCTATCAAATGTATAAGTTTCACGAGCTTCTACATCGCGAAGGGTGAAGAGTGATCCGTTTTCTTCGTCATGGCTGTATGCAACTTCTGCGACAACAACACCTTCACGTTCAAAATTACGTTTTAGATTTCCACCATCTTTTGTCATTGCTTCTAGGCGGTTAATGATTCTAACCAAATGTGATTCCATTTTGATTCTCCTCCATTTCTTATCGTTTCTATTTTACCATAAACAAGAGGTAGTTGACTAGAAAAAAACTGTGATTTCTCTCTATTTCTCTATTCTATCAAGTTAATTGTTAAAATTAGGGAAAAAGGATTGCATTTTAATTCAATTCATGTTATAATCATACAATCTAATACATAGAAAGTTGATTGAATATGAATTTTTCTTTTTTACCAAAGTATTTACCATATTTTAACTATGGTGCTCTGATTACCGTATTGATTTCCATCCTTGTTGTCTGCTTAGGGACCATTATAGGTGTGTTACTGGCCTTTGCCCAACGTTCACGCTTTAAACCGCTCGTTTGGTTTGCAAATGTGTATGTTTGGATCTTCCGTGGTACTCCAATGATGGTTCAAATAATGATTGCCTTTGCCCTTATGCATATCAATGCTCCGACTATTCAAGTGGGAATTTTAGGAGTTGATCTTTCTCGTTTGATTCCTGGTATTCTGATTATTTCTATGAACAGTGGTGCTTATGTTTCAGAAACTGTTCGTGCGGGGATCAATGCGGTTCCTAAAGGGCAGTTAGAGGCTGCATATTCTCTAGGTATTCGTCCGAAAAATGCCATGCGTTATGTCATTTTGCCACAAGCTATCAAAAATATTCTTCCAGCTCTTGGAAACGAATTTATCACCATTATCAAGGATAGTTCCCTCTTATCAGCGATTGGGGTGATGGAGTTGTGGAATGGTGCAACGACAGTAGCAACAACAACTTATTTACCGTTGACTCCTCTTTTATTTGCAGCCTTTTACTATTTGATTATGACCTCTGTTTTGACAGTGGCGTTGAAAGCATTTGAAAAACATATTGGACAAGGAGACAAGAAATAATGACAGAAACCTTGATTAAAATTGAAGAACTACATAAGTCTTTTGGGAAAAATGAAGTTTTAAAAGGCATCAATCTTGAGATTAAACGTGGAGAAGTTGTGGTCATTATTGGTCCGTCAGGGAGCGGGAAATCAACCCTCCTTCGTTCGATGAATCTCCTTGAAGAAGCAAGTAAAGGTAAGGTTATCTTTGAAGGAGTTGATATCACAGATAAGAAAAATGACCTTTTTGCCATGCGTGAAAAGATGGGCATGGTATTCCAACAATTCAACCTCTTTCCCAATATGACAGTGATGGAAAATATCACTTTGTCACCAATTAAAACCAAAGGTGAAAGCAAGGAAGTTGCGGAGAAAAGAGCACAGGAACTGTTAGAAAAAGTTGGCTTGCCAGATAAGGCGACGGCTTATCCACAGAGTTTGTCAGGTGGTCAGCAGCAACGGATTGCCATTGCACGTGGACTTGCTATGGAACCAGATGTTTTGCTCTTTGATGAGCCGACTTCAGCCCTAGACCCTGAGATGGTTGGAGAAGTTCTAGCTGTTATGCAAGACCTCGCTAAATCAGGGATGACCATGGTGATTGTGACTCATGAAATGGGCTTTGCGCGTGAGGTAGCAGACCGTGTTATCTTTATGGCAGATGGGGTTGTTGTCGAAGATGGAACACCAGAAGAGATTTTCGATCAAACAAAAGAACAACGGACCAAGGAATTTTTGAGTAAGGTTTTGTAAGACCTCATTTTTAGAAGAAATGGAGTAGGTATCATGGCTTCCAGTAAAGAATATTTAAACTTTATTCTCGAACAGCTATCAGAGCTAGAGGAGATGAGTTATCGTCCAATGATGGGAGAGTATATCCTTTATTATCGTGGGAAGATTATTGGAGGAATTTATGATAATCGTTTGTTACTGAAGCCTGTGAAGGTGGTCATGGATCAACTGGGACAGACTAGGCTTGAACGTCCTTATGAAGGAGCTAAGGAGATGATTTTGATAGAAGACATTGAAGATAAATCATTTCTAATGAAATTAATTAAGGAGATGTATGAAGTCTTACCGGCTCCAAAAGTCAAAAAGAAAGCATGACAGATTTACCTAGTATAAATAGGCATAAAAGCTCGACAAGGGCTTTTTCTTATAGTTTCAGACTATAAGGTCCATTAGGCAAGAAGTGTTAGGATGGCGAGTTATTTTTTGATATAATAGAGGATATTTGATAGAAAAGAGAAGAGATATGGCTCAGATTATTGATGGGAAGGCTCTTGCGGCTAAGTTACAAGGACAGTTGGCTGAAAAGACGGCCAAACTAAAAGAAGAAACAGGTCTAGTTCCAGGCTTGGTGGTGATTTTAGTGGGGGACAATCCAGCTAGCCAAGTCTACGTTCGCAACAAGGAACGGTCAGCTCTCGCTGCTGGCTTCCGTAGTGAAGTAGTGCGAGTTCCAGAGGCCATTACCCAGGCGGAATTGTTAGACTTGATTGCCAAATACAATCAAGATCCAGCTTGGCATGGGATTTTGGTTCAATTACCTTTGCCAAAACATATTGACGAAGAGGCAGTTTTATTAGCTATTGACCCCGAAAAAGATGTGGATGGTTTCCACCCGCTAAACATGGGGCGTCTCTGGTCTGGTCATCCAGTTATGATTCCTTCGACACCTGCAGGAATTATGGAAATGTTTCATGAGTATGGGATTGACTTGGAAGGTAAAAATGCGGTTGTTATCGGTCGTTCAAATATTGTTGGAAAACCGATGGCTCAGCTTCTTTTAGCTAAGAATGCGACTGTGACCTTGACCCACTCACGCACCCATCATCTTGCCAAGGTGGCTGCTAAGGCGGATATCCTTGTCGTAGCTATTGGTCGCGCCAAGTTTGTGACTGCTGACTTTGTCAAACCAGGAGCGGTTGTCATTGACGTTGGGATGAACCGAGATGAAAATGGCAAGCTTTGTGGAGATGTTGATTATGATGCTGTTGCACCACTTGCTAGTCACATCACACCTGTACCTGGTGGAGTTGGACCTATGACGATTACCATGCTAATGGAGCAAACCTATCAGGCAGCGCTTCGAACACTAAACAAGGACTAGGAAGATGAAATTCGTATTTGACCTGGATGGAACGCTATCTTTTGACTACATGACCATAGATGAGGAGATTCAGCAGGTTCTTTTAAAGGCTGAAGATTATGGACATGAGCTTGTGTTTGCCTCAGCTCGCTCTTATCGGGATTGCTTGGGTTTATTAGGCCCTGAACTCAGTCAGCACTTGGTCATAGGGTTGAATGGTGGTGTGGCCTATCATTTGGGGAAGGCTATCTTTGAAAGGAATCTCGATGCTAGTGTTTATCAGGCGCTAGTAGATTATTGCCAGACCTACAATCTCCCTTTTTTTGCAGATGATTGCTTTGACTATAGCGGTCAGATTGTAGAAAAAATTCCATTTATTTCCAGTGTGGATCCCCTAAAGGTGGCTCGTCATCAGAAACTTGAGGACTTAGGGACTCCGATTAAGGTAGTCGTTTATATGGGTGACCACGAGGAGTTGCTTGATGATCTGCTTGGTCAGTTAGAAAGACTAGGACAGGCTCATCTGTCTTATCATGCGCATGAAAAGTGCCTTTATGTTAATCCCTTGGATACTCATAAGGCGACAACTGTTGAAAAGTTATGCGGGGAGAACTTCATCGCTTTTGGAAATGACCAAAACGATATTGAACTGTTTAAAACATCGCTCTATTCAGTCCAGATAGGAGATTTTGCTGGTCTTACTCCATATGCAGATGACACGTTAGAGCTTAAAGGAGCTCCTTCTCCAGCAGTTGCTGCTAAAATCTTACAGACTTTTGCGGAATTTAAGGGAAAATAGTGTAGAAGGAGGTTCGCCCCTCCTTTTGTAGTATAATGGAGTGAGAGGGAAAAAACGATGAAAGTGATTGATCAAGCTTTATTAGAAAAAGTCATTATTGAACGTTCTCGTCACAGCCATAAGGGAGATTACGGTCGCCTGCTCTTGCTGGGAGGGACCTATCCTTACGGGGGAGCTATCATCATGTCTGCCTTGGCAGCTGTAAAAAGTGGTGCAGGATTGGTGACCGTTGGAACAGATAGGGAAAATATCCTTGCTCTACACAGTCATTTACCGGAGGCCATGGCATTTTCTCTTCAAGACCAGCAATTGTTAAAAGAGCAGTTGGAAAAGGCAGAAGTTATCTTGATAGGTCCGGGTTTACGAGAGGATGCATTCGGAGAAGAACTCGTAAAACGAGTCTTTGACAGCCATAGAAAAGACCAGATTTTGATTGTAGATGGCGGCGCTTTGGGCATCTTAGCAAAAGCTCATTTTCCATTCCCATCTAGTCAGCTCATCCTAACTCCCCACCAAAAGGAATGGGAAAGACTGTCTGATATAGTTCTTGACCATCAAAATACAGAGACGACTGCTAGGGCTCTTTCAGCGTTTCCTCAAGGAACGATTCTAGTCGAGAAGGGGCCAGCAACTCGTATCTGGCAAGCTGGTCAGCCTGAATATTATCAGTTACAGGTTGGAGGCCCCTATCAAGCAACTGGTGGAATGGGAGATACTCTGGCTGGTATGATTGCTGGTTTTGCAGGTCAGTTTGACCAAGCCAGTCTTTATGAGAGAGTAGTGGTAGCAACCCACCTTCATTCAGCTATTGCGCAAGAACTAGCTCAAGAAAACTACCTTGTCTTGCCAACAGAAATTAGCAAGCTACTTCCGAAAACAATGAAAAAAATATCTCAAAAAGGCAGCTAATATCTTGGTTGTCTTTTTATGTTGATGTAGCTTTGTTGATAAAGTTTTCAAATACCTCAGAACCAGCGACCAACTGCTGAACTTGCGTGAAATTCTCTCTTTTAAGGTCTTGATTTTTACTCAAACTCAAAAGGAAAGCGAGATTGTTATCAAAGTTGAGGGGTGTCAAATCATGCTTTTTTTGATATAATTTTTAATGATGAATGCAAGAAATGATCGGTATGTGGTCGTTGATTTAGAGGCGACCAGCACCGGAAGCAAGGCAAAAATTATTCAAGTAGGCATTGTGGTGATTGAGAATGGTGAAATCATCGATCAGTATACGACTGATGTCAATCCCCATGAACCCTTGGATTCTCATATCAAAGAATTAACGGGTCTGACCGATCAGCGTTTGGCTGCGGCACCAGAGTTTTCTCAGGTGGCCGGAAAAATTTTTGAATTGGTTAAGGACGGTATTTTTGTTGCGCACAATGTACAGTTTGATGCCAACCTTCTTGCGGAATTTCTCTTTTTTGAAGGATATGAATTGCGCACACCGCGAGTGGATACAGTTGAGCTTGCCCAAGTTCTGTATCCTCAGTTTGAAAAGTATAACTTAGGTATCCTTTGTCAAGAGTTGGGCATTGAGCTGGAACATGCCCATACTGCTCTGTCAGATGCTCAGGCAACAGCTGAACTCTTGCTTTACATGCGTCAAAAACTTTTTGAGCTACCTAAAGGGCTTTTAGAAAGCTTGTTAAACCTTGCAGACAACCTTCTCTATGAAAGTTATCTGGTGATTGAGGAGGTCTATCAGCAACAATCTCTCTTATCTTCGCCAGACTTGATGGAGCTTCATGGGCTTTTCCTCAAAAAGGAAAGCAAAGGCTTAGTCCCACGAAAGTTATCCAAAGACTTTGCTAAAAACATTTCTTTATTGGGGCTGGAGGAGCGTCCACAACAGCTGGAATTTGCGGAGAAGATTGAGCAATTATTGGAAGAACACCAGACTTCTTTTATCCAAGCTCAAACGGGACTGGGCAAGACTTATGGTTATCTCCTCCCAGCTTTGAACTCGGAGAGTCAAGCAGGGATTTTAGTGAGTGTTCCGACCAAAATTCTTCAAAATCAGATCATGCAAGAAGAAGGTCAGCGTTTAAAAGAGGTTTTCCATCTGGAAATCCATAGTCTCAAGGGGCCTCAAAATTACTTGAAATTGGATGCCTTTCACCAAGTCCTCCATCGACCGGAGTCCAATCGTCTATTTACTCGCTTTAAAATGCAACTGCTCATCTGGCTAACGGAGACAGATACTGGTGATTTGGACGAAATCGGGCAGCTTTATCGCTACCAGCATTTTCTGCCGGAACTAGTCCACGATGGCAAGCTTTCAAAGAAAAGTTTATTTGCTACAGAGGATTTTTGGAAACGAGGGCAGGAAAAGGCCGAGACCAGTCGTGTTCTTCTGACCAATCATGCCTATCTGGTCACTCGTTTGGAAGACAATCCCGAGTTTGTCGACAATCGTTTGGTGATTTTGGATGAAGCTCAAAAAATGCTGCTAGCTCTCGAAAATCTAGCCCAGCAGGCTTATCGCCTAGAGGATCTTGTAACTCAAATTGAAAAGTCCTTAGAGTCAGAGGAAGATTTGGTTCAGAAACGCTTGCTTGAGAGTATCGGCTTTGAATGTCGTTACTTGATGGAGCACTATCAGTCAGGCCTTAAGAATGGAAAGTGGTTGGATTCTCTCGAAGAGTTGCGCCAGCATTTTTCGGAGTTAGCTCTCCCAGAGTATCGAGAGCTTGCAAACTTTTTCACCTCGGACCGTGAATTTTGGCTTGCTACAGCAGAGAAATCGAGCAAGGATGTCTTGATTTGTTCAAGTAAAAAAGGCCGCTTTATACTAGCAGACTTATTGCCAGAAGATTGTAGGCTCCTAGGAGTATCGGCTACTCTTGAAATCAGCAATCGGGTTTCCCTAGCAGATTTATTGGGATTTCCGGATGCTCCACTTGTTAGGCTTGATGTAGCAAAACAGGAGCAACAAGAAGTCTTTCTAGTCAATGATTTTCCTCTTGTGACAGAAGTTTCGCCTGTTGACTATGCTAGTGAAGTGGCTTCTGTCATTCGAAGCTTACAAGCCTTTCAAGAACCCTTATTGGTTTTGTTTACCTCAAAAGAGATGTTGCTGGCAGTTTCGGACCTGCTAGACCAACCGCATCTAGCTCAGTATAAAAATGGGGAACCAAGCCAACTGAAAAAACGTTTTGAAAAAGGCGAACGCCAGATCTTGCTTGGAACAGGTAGTTTCTGGGAAGGAGTTGATTTTTCAACCCATCCTTGCGTGATCCAAGTGATTCCGAGATTGCCTTTCCAAAATCCCCAAGAACCGTTAACCAAAAAATTAAACCAAGAACTGCGTCAAGAAGGGAAGAATCCTTTCTATGATTATCAGTTACCGATGGCGATCATTCGACTAAAGCAAGCCCTTGGTCGTACTGTTAGACGATCTGACCAAGGTTCGATTGCTCTAATCTTAGACAGTCGTGTCGTTAGCAAGCGTTACGGCAAACAAATCGCTCAGGCCTTGTCAAAAGAAAGGGCTGTTCAGGTTCTTTCTAGAGAACAGCTAGAGCCTGCTGTAGCTGATTTTCTCCAATCTCGTCGCAATAGAATGAAAGAAAAATCCTAGAAAGAGAAAAGGTAAAAAATATGAAACGTTCCTTCGACTCTCGAGTCGATTATAGCCTCCTCCTACCAGTGTTTTGTTTACTGGTGATTGGAGTAGCGGCCATTTATATAGCAGTTAGTCATGACTATCCAAATAATGTATTACCAATTCTAGGTCAGCAAATCGCTTGGATTGCCTTGGGTCTTGTCATTGGATTTGTGGTCATGTTCTTTAATACCGAGTTTTTATGGAAGGTGACTCCCTATCTTTATGGTCTAGGGCTAGCTTTGATGGTCCTACCTCTTGTTTTCTACAATCCAAATCTTGTAGCGTCAACAGGTGCCAAGAACTGGGTATCGATTGGTGGAACGACACTTTTCCAGCCATCGGAGTTCATGAAGATTTCCTATATCTTGATGTTGGCTCGAGCCATTGTAAGATTCACTCAGAAACACAAGGAATGGCGACGGACTATTCCCTTGGATTTCCTACTGATTGGTTGGATGATTGCCTTTACCATCCCAGTCTTGATCCTCTTAGCCCTACAAAGTGACTTGGGGACTGCCTTGGTCTTTGTAGCTATTTTTGCAGGCATGGTTCTCCTTTCAGGTGTTTCGTGGAAGATTATCATTCCTGTTTTTGCGACAGGAGTGACTGCAGTTGTAGGCTTCATGGCAATCTTTATAAGCAAGGATGGACGTGCCTTCTTGCATCAGATTGGGATGCCAACTTACCAGATTAACCGTATCTTGGCTTGGCTCAATCCCTTTGACTTTGCGCAAACAACGACATACCAACAGGCGCAGGGACAAATTGCGATTGGAAGTGGTGGCTTGTTTGGACAAGGTTTCAATGTGTCCAATCTCCTCATTCCAGTACGTGAGAGTGATATGATTTTTACGGTGATTGCTGAAGATTTTGGCTTTATTGGTTCAGTCTTTTTGGTTGCCCTGTACTTGCTTCTTATTTATCGGATGTTGAAGATTACACTTAAGTCAAACAACCAGTTCTACACCTATATCTCGACTGGTTTTATCATGATGTTGCTCTTCCATATCTTTGAAAATATCGGTGCCGTGACAGGCTTACTTCCTTTGACAGGGATTCCTCTGCCATTTATTTCTCAAGGGGGATCCGCAATTATTAGTAACCTCATCGGTGTCGGTCTCCTCTTGTCTATGAGTTACCAGACCAATCTAGCAGAAGAGAAAAGTGGAAAAGTTCCATTCAAACGAAAGAAAGTCGTCCTAAAACAAATCAAATAAGGAGGCCACTATGGCAAAAGTTGCAGTTATCTTAGCAAATGGCTTTGAAGAAATCGAAGCCTTGACAGTAATCGATGTCTTGCGTCGAGCAAACATTTCCTGTGATATGGTAGGATTTGAGGAGCAGGTGACGGGATCACATGACATTCGGGTAACAGCCGACCGTATCTTTGATGGTGATTTGTCTGACTATGACTTGGTAGTTCTTCCAGGTGGCATGCCAGGATCAGCTCACCTACGGGATAATCCAGCCCTCATTTCTGAGATTAAAGCCTTTGATCAAGCTGGAAAGAAAATTGCAGCTATCTGTGCAGCTCCAATCGCTCTCCATCAAGCAGGTGTCCTGAAAGACAAGCACTTTACTTGTTATGACGGAGTTCAGGAGCAAATTACTGACGGAATTTATCAAAAACAAACAGTGGTTGTAGATGGTAATCTAACAACTAGCCGAGGACCGTCAACCGCACTTGCCTTTGCCTATGAATTGGTAGAGCAATTGGGAGGAGATGCTGAAAGTTTACGAGACGGCATGCTCTATCGAGATGTCTTTGGAAATCAACAGTAAAACGAGAGTTCGGCTCTCGTTTTTTTATTTACTCCATTTCTAAAAAATGTTTCATATGATTGTCCTGCGCTTTTATATCAATCTTTTATAAATCAACCAAGATTCGTTTAACATAAGAAGGAAATCTATCTCTAGAAATGTTAGTGTTTTCAAGTTGTTAGATAGAATAGTTCAGATTTCTACTGAAATCAATAGATTCATGAAAAAGATAGAACATTCAATAAATGCTATATTAAAATGCTTTATCATGCGAATTAATCTGCTTGTATTAATTTGAAATATAAAGTACTTTCTCTGTAATATAATTGAAACGTGTTACTAGTATATTAAAATTAGTAAGAATTTTTTGCATATACGAAACTGGGGGAGTGATATGTTGAAAGCATTTGGAAAAATATTCAAAGTCATTAGAGAATCAAAAAAAATGTCCCTGAAAGAGGTGGCTGCTGGTGATATTTCCGTGGCTCAGCTATCCCGTTTTGAACGGGGAGTCAATGGGATCACACTTGATTCTTTTTATTGCTGTTTAAAAAATATGGCCGTTTCCCTAGAGGAGTTTCAGTATGTTTACCATAATTACATTGATTCAGATGATGTGCTGTTCTCAAAAAAAGTAGCTGATGCATATCAGGAAAACAATGTTGTCAAGCTCCAAAATATTTTGTCAAGCTCAGAAGCATTGACCGAACAGTTTCCTGAGAAAAAAAACTATAAACTCAATACAATCATTGTCAGGGCCCTCTTGTCCTCCTGTTGCTCAGATTTTCAGATTAGCAAGAAGGATATAGAATTCCTGACGGATCATCTCTTTTCTGTTGAGGAGTGGGGACGTTATGAACTCTGGCTTTTTACAAACAGTGTTGATTTGATGACCTTGGAAACGCTGGAAACCTTTGCTAGTGAGATGATCAATCGTACCCAGTTTTATAACAACCTACCTGAAAATCGCCGCCGTATTATCAAGATGCTACTTAATGTCATTAGCGTCTGTATAGAAGGAAACCATCTGCTAGTTGCTATGAGGTTTCTCAATTATCTCGACCACTCTAAAATCCCTGAAACAGATCTATATGATCGAACGCTGATTAAGTATCATAGGGCTCTGTATGCCTACAAGGTTGGGAATACTAATGCTCTCAGTGACATCGAGCAATGCCTATCTTTTTTTGAATTTTTAGATTCCTTTGGTGTTGCCCAAAAACTTAAAGAACAGTTTGAAAGAATTTGCCTTTCATAGTTGTAGATGTGCAACAAAAAATGATCATTTTGAAAAATATACTAGAATAAGGGCATAACTTTATACTAAATTCAGAAGGAGGCTTTATGATGGAGAAAAAGATTCATTATAAGATGCATAAAGTTAAGAAAAACTGGGTAGCCATTGCTTTGACGACCTTGGCCCTTATTGTAGCACCAAAGGTACTTGGTCTAGAACCAGGCGTTGTCCATGCGGATGATGTAAAGCAGGTTGTGGTTCAAGAACCTGCTACAGCTCAGACTAGTGATCCGGGTCAGCAAACTCCAGCCCAAGCTAAAATAGCATCTGAGCAAGAAGCAGAAAAAGCAACCCCTGCAGACAAGGTGACAGGCGATGTTGCTGCTAGTGAAAAACCTGCTAAACCAGCAGAAAATACAGAAGCAACAGTTCAAACCAATGCTCAAGAGCCTGCTAAACCAGCAGATACGAAAGAAGCATCTACAGAAAAGGCTGCTGTTGCTGAAGAAGTTAAAGCTGCTAATGCAATCACAGAAACTCCTAAAACTGAAGTAGCAGACCAGAATAAACAAGCAAGGCCAACAACTGCCCAAGACCAAGAAGGCGACAAGCGAGAAAAAACGGCTGTTGAAGACAAGATTGTTGCAAATCCAAAGGTTGCAAAGAAAGATCGCTTGCCCGAACCTGCTCAAAAACAGGGAGCAATAGCTGAAAGAATGGTGGCAGATCAGGCTCAACCTGCACCTGTAAATGCTGACCATGATGATGATGTCCTATCTCATATTAAGACCATTGATGGTAAAAATTACTATGTTCAGGACGATGGTACAGTTAAAAAGAACTTTGCAGTTGAACTTAATGGGAGAATACTTTATTTTGATGCAGAAACCGGTGCCTTAGTTGATTCAAATGAATATCAGTTCCAACAAGGAACCAGCAGTCTCAATAATGAATTCTCTCAAAAGAATGCTTTTTACGGTACGACTGACAAGGATATCGAAACTGTAGACGGTTATTTGACAGCAGATAGTTGGTATCGTCCAAAGTTCATCTTAAAAGATGGAAAAACATGGACGGCTTCGACAGAAACAGACTTACGTCCCCTTTTGATGGCTTGGTGGCCTGATAAACGTACTCAGATTAATTACCTCAACTATATGAACCAGCAAGGTCTGGGAGCAGGTGCTTTTGAAAACAAAGTTGAACAAGCTCTCCTGACAGGAGCTTCTCAGCAGGTTCAGCGCAAAATTGAGGAAAAAATTGGTAAAGAAGGCGATACAAAATGGTTGAGAACGCTGATGGGTGCCTTTGTCAAAACCCAGCCAAACTGGAATATCAAGTCAGAGTCTGAAACAACTGGTACTAAAAAGGACCACTTGCAGGGTGGAGCTTTGCTTTATACCAATAATGAGAAGAGCTCTCATGCTGACTCTAAGTTCCGTCTGCTTAACCGTACCCCTACTAGTCAAACAGGTACACCTAAGTACTTCATTGACAAGTCAAATGGTGGTTATGAGTTCTTGCTCGCTAACGACTTTGACAACTCTAATCCAGCTGTTCAAGCCGAACAACTCAACTGGTTGCATTTTATGATGAACTTTGGAAGCATCGTAGCCAATGATCCGACTGCTAATTTTGATGGAGTTCGTGTCGATGCGGTGGACAATGTCAACGCAGACTTGCTCCAAATCGCATCTGACTACTTCAAGTCTCGCTACAAGGTGGGAGAAAGTGAAGAAGAAGCTATCAAGCATTTGTCTATCTTGGAAGCTTGGTCTGATAACGATCCTGACTACAACAAAGATACTAAAGGTGCTCAACTAGCAATTGACAACAAGCTACGCTTGTCCTTGCTTTATTCATTCATGCGTAATCTATCTATCCGTAGCGGAGTAGAGCCAACGATTACAAATAGTCTAAATGACCGTTCTTCTGAAAAGAAAAATGGCGAACGGATGGCTAACTATATCTTTGTTCGGGCTCATGACAGTGAAGTACAAACCGTTATTGCCGACATCATCCGAGAAAATATTAATCCAAACACGGATGGTTTGACCTTTACTATGGATGAACTCAAGCAAGCCTTCAAGATCTACAACGAAGATATGCGCAAGGCAGACAAGAAGTATACGCAGTTCAACATCCCAACTGCTCATGCTCTCATGCTCTCCAATAAAGACTCTATCACTCGGGTCTACTATGGTGACCTCTATACCGATGATGGTCAATACATGGAGAAAAAATCTCCTTACCACGATGCTATCGATGCCTTGTTGCGTGCTCGTATTAAGTATGTAGCAGGTGGACAAGACATGAAAGTCACTTATATGGGTGTACCTCGTGAGGCTGATAAATGGTCTTACAATGGTATTTTGACTTCTGTGCGCTACGGTACGGGTGCTAATGAAGCAACAGATGAAGGAACAGCAGAAACTCGTACTCAAGGGATGGCTGTTATTGCTTCAAACAACCCTAACCTCAAGTTAAATGCGTGGGATAAACTGCAAGTCAATATGGGAGCAGCCCATAAGAATCAATACTATCGCCCTGTGCTTTTGACGACCAAAGATGGTATTTCCCGCTATCTAACTGACGAAGAAGTGCCGCAATCGCTCTGGAAGAAGACAGATGCTAATGGTATTTTAACCTTTGATATGAATGATATTGCAGGCTACAGCAATGTACAGGTTTCTGGATATCTGGCTGTTTGGGTACCAGTTGGCGCTAAGGCAGATCAGGATGCTCGTACAACAGCAAGCAAGAAGAAAAATGCCAGTGGTCAGGTTTACGAATCTAGCGCAGCCCTTGATTCTCAGTTGATTTACGAAGGATTTTCTAACTTCCAGGACTTTGCAACACGCGATGACCAATATACCAATAAAGTCATTGCTAAAAATGTCAACCTCTTCAAGGAATGGGGAGTAACTTCATTTGAGCTACCACCTCAGTATGTATCTAGCCAAGACGGTACTTTCTTAGATTCTATCATTCAGAATGGTTATGCCTTTGAAGACCGCTACGATATGGCCATGAGTAAGAACAATAAATATGGTTCTTTAAAAGATTTGCTCAATGCTCTCCGTGCGCTTCACAGTGTCAATATCCAAGCCATCGCGGACTGGGTACCAGATCAAATCTATAACCTACCAGGTAAGGAAGTAGTAACAGCAACACGTGTCAACAACTATGGAACCTACCGTGAAGGCGCAGAAATTAAGGAAAAACTCTATGTAGCTAATAGTAAGACCAATGGGACTGATTTCCAAGGTAAGTACGGTGGAGCCTTCTTGGATGAGCTTAAAGCTAAATATCCAGAAATCTTTGAACGAGTACAGATTTCCAATGGTCAAAAAATGACAACAGATGAGAAGATTACCAAGTGGTCGGCTAAGTACTTCAATGGTACCAATATCTTAGGTCGTGGTGCTTACTATGTTCTTAAAGACTGGGCTAGCAACGACTACCTCACTAACAAAAATGGCGAGATCGTATTGCCTAAGCAATTAGTTAATAAGAATGCTTACACAGGATTTGTTAGTGATGCCAATGGTACTAAGTTCTATTCAACTAGTGGTTATCAAGCTAAAAATTCCTTTATCCAAGATGAAAATGGAAATTGGTATTACTTCGATAAACGAGGTTATCTTGTAACAGGTGCTCATGAAATTGATGGCAAGCACGTTTATTTCTTGAAGAATGGTATTCAACTTCGTGATTCTATCCGTGAAGATGAAAATGGTAATCAGTACTACTATGATCAAACTGGTGCCCAAGTTCTCAACCGTTACTACACTACTGATGGTGAAAACTGGCGTTACTTTGATGCCAAGGGCGTTATGGCTCGAGGTCTTGTCAAGATAGGAGATGGACAGCAATTCTTTGATGAAAACGGCTATCAGGTTAAGGGCAAGATTGTGAGTGCTAAGGATGGCAAACTTCGTTACTTTGACAAGGATTCAGGAAATGCTGTTATCAATCGTTTTGCTCAGGGTGATAACCCAAGTGATTGGTACTATTTTGGAGCAGATGGAGTTGCTGTGACAGGTCTTCAAAAGATTGGTCAACAAACACTTTACTTTGACCAAGATGGCAAGCAAGTCAAGGGTAAAATCGTGACACTTTCAGATAAGAGTATCCGTTATTTTGATGCTAACTCAGGAGAAATGGCAGTCGGCAAGTTTGCAGAAGGTGCCAAGAACGAATGGTATTACTTTGACCAAACTGGAAAAGCAGTGACAGGCCTTCAAAAGATTGGCAAACAAACACTTTACTTTGACCAAGATGGCAAGCAAGTCAAGGGTAAAATCGTGACACTTTCAGATAAGAGTATCCGTTATTTTGATGCTAACTCAGGAGAAATGGCAGTCGGCAAGTTTGCAGAAGGTGCCAAGAACGAATGGTATTACTTTGACCAAACTGGAAAAGCAGTGACAGGCCTTCAAAAGATTGGCAAACAAACACTTTACTTTGACCAAGATGGCAAGCAAGTCAAGGGTAAAATCGTGACACTTTCAGATAAGAGTATCCGTTACTTTGATGCTAACTCAGGAGAGATGGCAACCAACAAGTTTGTCGAAGGTTCCCAAAATGAGTGGTACTATTTTGACCAAGCTGGAAAAGCAGTGACAGGCTTGCAGCAGGTTGGTCAACAGACTCTCTATTTCACGCAAGACGGCAAGCAAGTCAAAGGAAAAGTTGTTGATGTGAATGGGGTTAGTCGATATTTCGATGTCAATTCAGGAGATATGGCTCGAAGCAAATGGATTCAACTTGAAGATGGAAGTTGGATGTATTTTGACCGCGATGGTAGAGGTCAAAACTTCGGAAGAAACTAATCGAATTTAGCTCAATAAAAATCAAACTTTATCTGATGATATACAAAAACGATAACACCTTAAAAGGACGTTATCGTTTTTTGCTTGTTTGGAGAATAAATTACAATTGAAAAGAAAGATGGAATCATTGGAAACTGTAATGAATTAACAAGAGATTCCATATTGGAATAATCTTTTTCTGCACTCTATTGTGGTATTCAAAGCAATGAGGGTTCTATTTTTAAAGTTTGGAAATCCAAAAGCGTTTCGTTTGCGAATAATGACGCGGTTGTTAGTAGTTTCTATTTTTTAATTTGTACATTTGAGATAGGAAAGATTTTGCTTTATTATTCATAGAGGAGCTATTCTTCACAAAAAGGCTCCATCGATGCAATAGTGTTTTACTCTCTATAGAAATTATAGAGCCGAAAAATCTAGGAAATCATCGCTTTTTTCATAAAAAAATGGTATAATGAAGGGTATGAAATATCACGACTATATATGGGATTTAGGTGGTACCCTATTGGATAATTATGAGACTTCTACTGCAGCCTTTGTAGAAACCTTAGCCCAATATGGAATAGAGCAAGAACACGACCGTGTCTACGAAGCTTTGAAGGTTTCGACAGCTTTTGCCATCGAGAAGTTTGCACCAGATATCGAGGATTTTTTAGAGAACTACAAAGAAAATGAAGCGCGTGAGCTAGAACATCCAGTTTTGTTTGAGGGAATTCCAGAATTACTCAAAGACATTTCGGACAAGGGTGGCCGCCATTTCTTGGTTTCTCATCGAAATGACCAAGTTCTAGAACTTCTTGCTAAGACCCAGATAGCGAACTACTTCACCGAGGTGGTGACTGCCAGTTCTGGCTTTAAACGGAAACCAGATCCTGAGTCCATGATTTATTTACGTGATAAATATCATATTACATCTGGTTTGGTCATTGGTGACAGAAATATTGATGTAGAAGCAGGTAAAGCTGCTGGCTTAGATGCCTATCTTTTTAATAACGTTGCGACATTGAGACAAGCAATAGACATGTAAGAAAAGGGAAAAAATGACAGAAGAAATCAAAAATCAACAGGCACAGGATTATGATGCCAGTCAAATTCAAGTTTTGGAGGGACTTGAAGCTGTTCGTATGCGTCCAGGTATGTATATTGGATCGACTTCAAAAGAAGGTCTTCACCATCTAGTATGGGAAATCGTTGATAACTCAATTGACGAAGCCCTAGCTGGATTTGCCAGTCACATCCAAGTCTTTATAGAGCCTGATAATTCCATCACCGTTGTGGATGATGGGCGTGGAATTCCTGTTGATATTCAGGAAAAAACAGGACGTCCCGCTGTTGAGACCGTCTTTACAGTTCTTCACGCTGGAGGAAAATTCGGCGGTGGCGGATACAAGGTTTCAGGTGGATTGCACGGTGTAGGTTCATCAGTAGTAAACGCTCTTTCAACTCAACTAGATGTTCATGTCCATAAAAACGGTAAGATTCATTACCAAGAATACCGTCGTGGTCATGTTGTTGCTGATCTTGAGGTGGTTGGAGATACGGATAAAACGGGAACAACAGTTCACTTCACACCAGATCCAGAGATTTTTACAGAAACAACAACTTTTGACTTTGAAAAATTAAACAAACGTATTCAAGAACTAGCCTTTTTGAACCGAGGTCTTCAAATCTCCATCACAGATAAGCGTGAAGGTCTCGAACAGACTAAACATTACCACTATGAGGGTGGGATTGCTAGCTACGTTGAATATATCAACGAGAACAAGGATGTTATCTTTGATACACCAATCTACACAGACGGTGAGATGGATGATATCACAGTTGAAGTAGCCATGCAGTACACAACCGGTTACCACGAAAACGTCATGAGTTTCGCCAATAACATTCACACCCATGAAGGTGGTACGCATGAGCAAGGTTTCCGTACAGCGCTGACACGTGTTATCAATGATTATGCTCGCAAGAATAAACTGCTAAAAGACAATGAAGATAACCTAACAGGGGAAGATGTCCGTGAAGGCTTGACTGCAGTTATCTCAGTTAAGCATCCAAACCCGCAGTTTGAAGGACAAACCAAGACCAAACTGGGGAATAGTGAAGTAGTCAAGATTACCAATCGCCTCTTCAGCGATGCCTTCTCTGATTTCCTCATGGAAAATCCACAGATCGCCAAGCGTATCGTGGAAAAAGGGATTTTGGCTGCCAAGGCTCGTGTAGCTGCCAAGCGTGCGCGTGAAGTCACTCGCAAGAAATCTGGTTTGGAAATTTCCAATTTGCCAGGAAAACTAGCAGACTGTTCTTCAAACAACCCAGCTGAAACCGAACTCTTCATCGTTGAAGGAGACTCAGCTGGTGGATCAGCCAAATCTGGTCGTAACCGTGAGTTTCAGGCTATCCTTCCAATTCGTGGTAAGATCTTGAACGTTGAAAAAGCTAGCATGGATAAAATCCTTGCCAACGAAGAAATTCGAAGCCTTTTCACAGCCATGGGAACAGGATTTGGTGCAGAAATTGATGTCACTAAGGCTCGTTACCAAAAACTCGTTTTGATGACCGATGCCGATGTTGATGGAGCCCACATTCGAACACTCCTGCTAACCTTGATTTATCGCTATATGAAACCAATCTTAGAGGCTGGTTATGTCTACATTGCCCAACCACCGATTTATGGGGTTAAAGTTGGAAGTGAGATTAAAGAATACATTCAACCTGGTGCAGATCAAGAAATTAAACTCCAAGAAGCCTTAGCACGTCACAGTGAAGGGCGTTCAAAACCAACCATCCAACGTTATAAAGGTTTGGGAGAAATGGATGACCACCAATTGTGGGAAACAACCATGGATCCTGAACATCGCTTGATGGCGCGTGTTTCGGTAGATGATGCTGCCGAAGCAGATAAAATCTTTGATATGTTGATGGGAGATCGAGTAGAACCTCGTCGCGAATTTATCGAAGAAAACGCTGTTTACAGTACACTTGACGTCTAAAAAATGTGGGAAATAGTTCCCTTGGTTTAAAAAATATGATATAATCATTACGATTGTTTCTAGTATAAAAGGAGTTTGATATGTCTAATGGACAACTAATTTATCTAATGGTTGCAATTGCAGTCATTCTGATCTTAGCTTATGTAACAGCTATCTTTTTACGTAAGCGTAATGTAAGCAGATTAACGGCCCTTGAAGAAAGAAAAGAAGAACTCTACAACCTTCCTGTAAATGATGAGGTTGAGGCCGTTAAAAACATGCACTTGATTGGTCAAAGTCAGGTGACCTTCCGTGAATGGAATCAAAAATGGGTTGATTTATCTCTGAACTCATTTGCTGATATCGAAAATCACCTCTTTGAAGCTGAAAGCTACAATAATTCTTTCCGTTTCTTTAAGGCAACACACAAGATTGATCAGATTGAGAGCCAAATCGGCTTGATTGAAGAAGACATTGCTGCTATTCGCAATGCTCTCTCAGAACTTGAAAAGCAAGAATCTAAGAATAGTGGCCGTGTCCTTCATGCCTTGGACTTGTTTGAATCCCTTCAACATACCGTTGCAGAAGATTCAGAGAAGTATGGTAAGGCCCTTCCTGAGATTGAGAAGCAATTGGAAAACATCCAATCTGAATTCTCTCAATTTGTTACCCTAAATTCATCAGGTGACCCGGTTGAAGCTGCAGCAATTCTTGATTCAACTGAAAATCATATTCTTGCTTTGACACACATCGTTGAGCGAATTCCAGCTCTTGTTGAAACCTTGACAAAGGAATTGCCAGACCAATTGGCAGATTTGGAAGAAGGCTATCGCAAGCTGTTGGATGCCAACTACCACTTTACAGAAACAGATATCGAGTCTCGTTTCCAACTTTTGCATGAATCTCTGAAAAATAATCAAGAAAATATTCGTCAGTTGGAATTGGACAATGCAGAGTATGAAAATAATCGCATCCAAGAAGAAATCAACGCACTTTATGATATCTTCACTCGTGAAATTGCAGCTCAAAAAGTGGTTGAAAGTCTTCTTGCTACATTACCAACTTATCTCAACCACTTGAAAGAAAATAATCAGGTGCTTGTTCAGGACCTTGAACGCTTGACTAAAACCTACCTTCTTCCTGAAAGTGATGGCAATCATGTTCGTCGTCTTCAAGCAGAATTGGCTGCACTTGATACAGCTATCTTAGAGGTAACAGAAGACCAAGGCGAGCCAACTCAAGCCTTCTCTGTTCTTGAAGAACAGTTGGAAATGCTTCAAAGCAACCTCAAGGATATAGAGGATGAGCAAATCTCTGTTAGCGAACGACTTGCGCAAATTGAAAAAGACGACCTCAATGCTCGCCAAAAAGCAAATGTCTATGTGAACCGTTTGCATACTATCAAACGTTACATGGAGAAGAGAAACTTGCCAGGTATTCCTCAAAGTTTCTTGAAACTTTTCTTTACTGCAAGTCATAACACAGAAGATTTGATGGCAGAGTTAGAACAACCACAAGTGAATATTGAATCGGTTAAACGAATTCTTGAAGTCGCAACAAATGATATGGAAGCACTTGAAACAGAAACCTATGATATCGTTCAATATGCAACCTTGACTGAACAACTACTCCAATACTCAAACCGTTACCGTTCATTTGATGAGCGTATCCAAGAGGCCTTCAACGAAGCGCTTGAAATTTTTGAAAAAGAGTTTGACTACCAGGCGTCATTTGAAAAAATTTCACAAGCCTTGGAAGTTGCTGAACCAGGAGTCACAAACCGTTTTGTAACTTCATATGAGAAAACACGTGAAACGATTCGTTTCTAAACGAGAAGCTTAGATATTTCTAAGCTTTTTTATTTTTCTAAAAAGAAATCAGAATTCTTGTTTATCATTGAAATAATAGCCTCGATTTGATATGATGGAAATATGAAAAAAAATAGAGCGAAACGTGTTTCTCACGATAAAACGAGAAGGCTATTGCTTTCCCTTGTTGGAATCTTAGGAGTTGCTACGATTCTATTAGGGAGTGCTATTGGTTATAAGCTACTACAAAAGCAATCTTACGAACAAAAAATTGAAGCGCTAAAAAGCGAAAAGGACCAGCAATTCAACTCAGGTAGTCAGAAGGACCATTTCCGAAAAGGTCAAGCTGAGGTGATTGCCTACTACCCTCTGCAAGGAGAGGAAGTCATTGCGTCTGTTAGAGAAAAAATCAACCAGGATATCAAAGAAAAGCTGGAAGATAAAGAGGATTTGGTTTTTTATTATAGTGAGCAGTTGGACCCAGTCTTAAAGGGAGTTGTTGCTCGTAGTATCAGTAAGCAAGTCTACGATTTGTCTGCATCAAAGGTTGAAGAAAAAGAAAAGACTTCTTTAGGGAAAATTTTCTTGACTGAAGATGGGAAAGATTTTGACCTCAGCAAACTCTTCAAAGATGCAAGTAAGGCTAAGGAACTCTTACTGAGTCAAATCAAATCAACTCTAGAAGATAAGAAACTTGACCAGGCAAAAATTGATCAAGTTATAAAGAGCTTCACAGACCAAGAATTGACATCTTGGAGCTTTGATTATAAGGATAGTCAAATCATCCTTTATCCTGCTAATGCTGGAGAGACTGTTGAGGAAATTGCTTTGCCCATATCCAGTTTCTTTGATGTATTGGAGTCCTCTTATCTATTAGAAAAGGATGCTGAACTTTACCAAGCATACTTTGCTAAGAAAAATAAAAAAGTTGTAGCCTTGACCTTTGACGATGGTCCAAATCCAACTACAACCACGCAGGCTTTGGATACTTTAGCTAAATATGGTGTAAAAGCAACCTTCTTTGTACTTGGTAAAAACATTGCAGGTAATGAAAATCTTCTAAAACGAATGAAATCAGAAGGTCATGTTGTAGGAAACCACAGCTGGAGTCATCCCGTTCTTTCACAACTTTCGCTCGAAGATGCTAAAAAGCAAATCACTGATACAGAAGATTTGTTAACTCAAGTTTTAGGATCAAGCTCTAAACTGATGCGTCCACCTTATGGTGCCATCACTGATGATATTCGAAACGGCCTTGATTTAAGCTTCATCATGTGGGACGTGGATAGTTTGGACTGGAAGAGTAAAAATGAGACAGCCATTTTGACAGAGATTCAACGTCAGGTTCGCAATGGTTCTATCATTCTCATGCATGATATCCATGGTCCTTCAGTTAATTCTCTACCAAGTGTCATTGAGTATTTAAAGGGTGAAGGGTATACATTTGTGACCGTTCCTGAATTGCTCAATTCTCGCTTAAAAGCTCACGAGATCTATTACGATCGTGATCAATAATTGTTAAAATCTAAAGGGGCAAGTGTTCTGATAATCAGGATTTTGTTTCTTTAGATTTTCTTCACATAGAAAGGAGAAACGATGAAATCTTATACCCTTAATAATGGAATTTCAATCCCAGTTTTAGGATTTGGGACCTGGAAAGCTGAAAATGGAGAAGTAGCCTACCAAGCTGTTTTAGACGCATTGAAGGCTGGTTACCGCCATATCGATACTGCAGCTATCTATAAAAATGAGGAAAGTGTTGGTCGTGCTATTCGAGATAGCGGTATTCCAAGACAAGAAATCTTTGTAACGACCAAACTCTGGAATACCAATCACAGCTATGATGAAGCTCGCCAAGCATTTGAAGAATCAATGGAAAAACTGGGATTGGATTATCTAGATTTGTACCTTATCCATTGGCCAAATCCAAAACCTTTAAGAGAAAATGACAAATGGAAAACTCGCAATGCTGAAGTCTGGAGAGCGATGGAGGATCTTTACCAAGAAGGCAAAATCCGTGCCATCGGCGTTAGTAACTTCCTCCCCCATCATTTGGATACCTTGCTTGAAACAGCAAGAATCATTCCAGCGGTCAATCAGGTGCGCTTGGCACCAGGAGTTTATCAAGAGGAAGTGGTTGACTACTGTAGAGAGAAAGGAATTCTCTTAGAGGCTTGGGGACCTTTTGGCCAAGGAGAGTTGTTTGAACAGAAAGAAGTCCAAGAAATTGCTGCGAAGCATGGGAAATCAGTGGCTCAAATTGCCTTGGCTTGGAGTTTGGCAGAAAGTTTTTTACCCCTACCTAAGTCAGTGACAGTCTCTCGTATCCAGAGCAATCTCGACTGTTTTGGGATTGAACTCAGCAATGACGAGCGAGAAGTCTTAAAGACAATTTCAGTGACTTCGGGCGCACCTCGTGTGGATGAGATGGATTTTTAGTTTGTAAAATCTATTTATACTGAAATAACAAAGACTAGGAATTTTAAATCCTAGTCTTTTTGTGTATAAAAAATCTAGATTGTTTGTATAATGAAATAATTTCATGGATTGAAATATAGGAACAAATTTAGAAAATATTGGTTTGATGGAGAAAATAACACGAATGATAAAATTCAATAAGTAAAATATATACGTAAATATTACATTTTTGTGACAATTCAGATTTTTATGAAAATTTATGATTATTTGCGTTATAATAGGTATACTTTAAAGAAAAAGGAGATTATTTATGAATAGACGACAACGTTTTTCATTACGGAAATACAAATTTGGTCTTGCTTCAGTCTTACTGGGGACTGCTTTGGTTTTTGGAGCAAGTCAAGTCAGTGCCAATGAGCAGAGTACAGGTGAAAATCAAGCTCAAACTCAGGAAATTAAGACAGAGCTAAAAGACGATAAACACTCAAACTCTTCAACTGACCAAACCAATACTAATGGGATAGCACCAGTAGTTGGAAAGAAACAAGAAGCTGAAACTTCTAAAGAGGATGCTAGTAAACAAGATGCTAAGGTAGAAGCTCCGGTTGATAAAACTGCTGAAGCCCAAGAATCAGGAAAAGATAGCGCAGTTGCAAAAGAAGTAGATCAAGGTGTCGTTCAAAAAGAAACAACAGTCGATACCAGTACAGCGCCTGCTACTGAGAAGTCCTCTACCATAGAGAAAAAAGAGGCTAAAGCAACGACAGCTCCTAAAACTACTGGAGAAACAGCAACTACTGAAAAAGAACAAGAAAAAGCTGAGTCTGCAAAACCCAATAGTCTTTCAAGCAATGATATCATCACAGTACCGAAAACTTGGAAGGCTGGTTACAAGGGGACAGGGACCGTTGTTGCCATTATTGACTCAGGGCTTGATTTGAATCATGAGGTTCTTCGAATTTCAGACCCGTCAAAAGCAAAATTTAAAAACAAGGAAGCCATCGAAGCAGCTAAAAAGGCTGCTGGAATCGACTACGGTAAATGGTATAGTGATAAGGTTGTCTATGCCTATGACTACTTTGACGGAACAGATAAGATCAAAGAAGCAGAAAGAACTTCTCATGGGATGCACGTAACAGGGATTGCTACTGGAAACCCTGATAAAGAAGCACCGAATGGTGAAAAAGTTTATGGTGTTGCCCCAGAAGCGCAAGTCATGTTTATGCGTGTCTTTTCAGATCGCCAAAAGACGACCAGTTCTGCTCTTTATGTAAAAGCGATTGATGACGCAGTTGCCTTAGGAGCAGATGCCATTAATATGAGTTTGGGATCTAGCACTGGTTCTATGGTCGATGCTGGTTCTGATATTGTCGATGCTATCAAACGGGCTCGTGCCAAGGGAGTTTCTGTTCTTATCTCAGCAGGAAATAGCAATACATTCGGAAATGGTTATTCAAAACCACTAGCTGAAAACCCAGACTATGGCTTGGTTGGAAATCCATCCACTGTTGAGGATTCGATTTCAGTTGCTTCTGTCAACAACAAAACATTGACGACAGCAGTTTTTGAAGTCAAAGGTCTAGAGGGAAATGCCGGCCTTCATAACGGAAAATTTGATTATAATCAACCTGAAGCAGATAAGGACTTTGAAAAAGGAAAAGAGTACGAATACGTCGAAGCAGGGTTAGGTCGTGAAGAAGATTTTGCGAAGTTGGATTTAACTGGGAAACTTGCCCTCATTCAGCGTGGAGCCATGAACTTTTCAGAGAAGATCAAAAATGCACGAAAACACGGTGCACTTGGTGCTTTGATCTACAATAATGTAGAAGGTGCAAACATCAATATGTCTATTGATGATGAAGCAAAGAAAATTCCTTCTGTATTTATTTCTAAACAGTATGGTGAAGCCTTAAAATCAGGAAACTACAAGATTGTTTTTAATGGTAAGATGGATAATCGTCCTTCTGATGTAGCCAATCAGCTATCTGACTTTTCAAGTTGGGGAGTGACTACCGATGGACAATTGAAACCGGACGTGACAGCTCCTGGCGGCAATATCTATTCATCCTTTAATGACAATACCTATGGTAGTATCAGCGGAACCAGTATGGCGGCTCCTCACGTTACGGGTGTTGCAGTTCTGGTTAAGGAATACCTTCAAAAACACCATCCAGAATTGACTCCTGAGCAAGTATCAGAGACTGTCAAGGCCTTGATCATGTCAACTGCAAAACCACATGTTAATAAGGACACAGGCACTTATACCTCTCCTCGTCAGCAAGGTTCTGGTATTGTGGACACAGCTGCTGCAGTGTCAACAGACCTCTATGTAACGGGTGAAAATGGTTATCCAAGTGTGACTTTGGGAAATGTTGGAGATCAATTTACTTTCAAGGTCACTGTACACAATATTTCAGATACTGACCGTACTCTCAAGATGGTGGTGAATACCAATACAGACGAAGTTCAAGATGGAAAATTCACCCTTCGACCTCGAAAATTAACAGAGACAGTCTGGCCTGAAGTGACGGTCAAAGCCCACAGCAGTCAAACAGTCACTGTTAAAGTAGATGCTCGAAAATTTGCTGCTGAACTCAGCAAACAAATGCCAAATGGCTATTTCCTTGAAGGGTTTGTTCGCTTTGTAGATCCAGCAGATGATGGAGATATTGTGAGTCTTGCATTTATGGGCTTCCGAGGTGAATTCCAAAATCTCCCCGCTGTCGAAAAACCAATTTACAATCTTGTTCGAGAAGGGAAAAATGGATTTTACACAGAGGTAGACAAGGAAAATCCTGCCGTTAATTACTCTAATGATGCTACCTATCTCGCAACCTTGCAAAATGACCTTCTAGTTTCTAAAGGTCAACGCCAAGGACGCCGAATTACCGTTCTTGGAATCGAACAAAATGCTGAAGGTAAGCATGTTCTTCAGTTGGACGAAAAAGGGAATGTCCGTATTGCTATTTCTCCAAACGATGATGGAAACAAAGACCTAGTTGAATACAAAACGGTTGCTTTGAGAAATCTTGTAAATCTTCGTGCAACAGTTTATGCGGCTACGGATACCAAGCATGAACATCCTATTTGGGAGGGCGATGCAAAGGATCTTCGTAAAAATTATTTTGATGGTGACAGTAGAAATCTGAAGAGTTATATTCTAGATAATACTGCTTGGAGAGGTCAGGATTTTGATGGCAATACCGTTGCAGATGGTTTATATGACTATGTTATTAGTTACACACCAGACGTTCCAGGAGCCAAAGAACAATACACGACCTTCAAAATTCAAATTGATACTCAAAAACCTGTCATCACAAGTGGTTATATTCGCTTTAAAGATGGAAACCAAGAATTCGTAGCTCGCAAACCAAAAGATGTCGGTCAAGGTGGTATCCTTTCAGAAAAAGTCTTCTATATCACACCATTTGACCAGAAAGGGACCATGGTTCTAACTGGGAAAGACCAGTCTGGAACTCGTGCGCTTGAAAACACCCATCTGATTAAGGCCAATGCTGATGGTAGTTATACACTTCCTAAGGATGTTGACAAGGCTAATATTTACTATCTTGTAGAGGATTATGCAGGAAATGTAGACTATATCTCACTTGCTGAACTTGTCCGCGATCAAAATAGTGGTCGAGTGAAAATTGCCTTGAAGGATGCAAAAACAAACCAGGATATTGATACCCTTTACGTCTATCGAATCAAAAATAGCAAGGGGCAATATGTTGATGTTGACAAGACAAAAGCGATTCATTTCTTACAGTTTGGTCATTATACAGCAGAAATTTTCAGTTATGACCGAACAGAATTGAAATTTATCAGTGCCTTATCCCAAGAGTTTGACTTGACGGAAGAAAATAGTTTCCAAACCATTACCTTCCTAGCAAATCTCCTAGAATATGCACCTGTGTCTGTTTCCTTCAATCAAGCAGTTCCAAAGACGACTACTGTGGTTCTGAAAGGAGAAGATGGGACAAGTATCACTCTTCCTGCTGAAAAATACGGTCAATACGCCTTTGGTAAGAAAGTTGCTACAGGTCGTTATGCTGTACAAGTCACCTTGCCAAATGGATATGAACTCCTTGAAGATCTTGTTTCCTTGCTCGTTCAGCCCGGTAGAAATAATACTTTGCGCCTATCTGTTGTGTCTAAGTTGGCCTTGCTTGCCTTGGTAAATCAACAAAAAGAACTGGTAGAAACATCTCGTTACTTTAATAGTAGTGCAGATAAGAGGAGAGCTTATGATCAAGCTTTCCAAGTTGCGCGGTCAGCCTTGTCAAGCAAGTTGAAGCAAGAATTGATTGATGGAGTTCTCGCTAGTCTTGAAGCTGCTGGTAAGGCTTTGGATGGAAAAGATTCGAATGTTGCAGCTTTGAAAGAAGCCATGAAAGCTTACTATGCAACGACTAAAACTGGAAGATATGCTAATGCCAAGGAAAAAGTACGTCGAGCTTATGATCGTGCCTTCCAAGAAATTGCCTTACTAGCTGTAGATCCTAAAGTCAAACAGGATCAAATTGACCAATCTCTCATTGCCCTAGCAACAGCTAAAAGCAAACTAAATGGCAAAGCTACTGACTTCTCTAGTCTGAAGAAACTGGTCAAAGATGAACGTCTTTTCCAAGAAAAAAATGCGAGATTTATCTACGCAGATAAGAAAGAAAAAGCTGCTTATCTTCTAGCCTTTAAAGAAGCTCAGGAACTCTTGAATGATCCAGGAGCGAGCCAAGAAGATGTTAAAGATGCCATTACAGCATTGAAACATGCCAAGCGAAATCTACATGGCAAAAAACCAAAAGCAAGAAGACATCCTTAAACAGGAGTTTCTGAAGCTTTACTGATAAATGAGTCTGGAACTTTGTTTTCAGACTCATTTTTGGTTTACACTAGCTAGAAAATCTGCTATAATACTAGCTAGGAAAGAAAGTCTTATGGCGTTCTTCAAGCGAGCTTGGGACAGTGGGAGCCAAGTAGAACAAGCTAAGAAACTGGCGCTTTCTGTCGTATTTTTTTAAAAAAAATGAAGTAATAAATTAGGGTGGAACCGCGTTTCTGACGCCCCTAGTCGCAAGGCTTGGGTGTTGAAATTCGGTTCTTTTTGAATTTCGTCTAATGCCTAAGTAGAAAGGAGCATAATGCTTAAAGGATCTTGTTTATGCAAAGCAGTGACCTACACTTTGGATGAGGAATTGTCGGAATTAGTTTTTTGCCACTGCTCATTCTGTCGGAAAGCAACTGCGTCTGCCTATACAGTGAATGCCAAAGTTAGTAGTAAAAACCTAGTATTGCATGGAAAAGAACAGTTGGTTACCTATAGTTCATCTCCAGGAAAACAACGCTATTACTGTCAGAACTGTCATAGTCAAATTTTCACTGCTCAAGAAAATATACCAGAAGTCTGTGCTTTGAAACTAGGTACAATAGACGAATGCGATCAGAATTTACAAACTGTTCCCAAACGTCATATTTTTCAGGACCCAGCTTTTTCTTGGTTGCTTGATGAATAAAGCTAAAAAGATAATATAAATTAAAGGAGTAAACAATGTCTAAGAAATTAACATTTCACTGCGTCAGTGGCAGAGACCTCCTTACAGTCGGATTGCCCCACGCTCAGCACTAGAGTGCTGAGCTAGACGCAGTACTAACTTGTCTTGCCTCGTATAATCGACGAGGCAGACTCGTGTCGCAAGTATTTTATAGAAAAAGGAGTAAATAATGTCTAAAAAATTGACTTTCCAGGAAATCATCCTTACTTTACAACAATTTTGGAATGACCAAGGTTGTATGCTTATGCAGGCTTATGATAATGAAAAAGGTGCAGGGACAATGAGTCCTTACACTTTCCTTCGTGCTATTGGGCCTGAGCCATGGAATGCGGCTTATGTAGAGCCATCACGTCGTCCTGCCGACGGTCGCTACGGGGAAAATCCTAACCGTCTTTACCAACACCACCAATTCCAAGTGGTCATGAAGCCTTCTCCATCAAATATTCAAGAACTTTACCTTGAATCTTTGGAAAAATTGGGAATTAATCCTTTGGAGCACGATATTCGTTTTGTCGAGGACAACTGGGAAAATCCATCAACTGGATCTGCTGGTCTTGGTTGGGAAGTTTGGCTTGATGGGATGGAAATCACTCAGTTTACTTATTTCCAACAAGTCGGTGGATTGGCAACTGGCCCTGTGACTGCGGAAGTTACTTATGGTTTGGAACGCTTGGCTTCTTACATCCAAGAAGTAGACTCTGTTTACGATATTGAGTGGGCTGATGGTGTAAAATATGGAGAAATCTTTATCCAGCCTGAGTACGAGCATTCAAAATATTCATTTGAAATTTCGGACCAAGAAATGTTGCTGGAAAACTTTGATAAGTTTGAAAAAGAAGCTGGTCGCGCCTTGGAAGAAGGTTTGGTTCACCCTGCCTATGACTATGTTCTCAAATGTTCACACACCTTTAACCTACTTGATGCGCGTGGTGCTGTATCCGTAACCGAACGCGCAGGCTATATCGCTCGTATTCGTAACTTGGCCCGTGTCGTAGCTAAAACCTTTGTCGCAGAACGCAAACGCCTAGGCTACCCACTTTTGGATGAAGCAACACGAGCTAAACTCCTAGCAGAAGACGCAGAATAAAGAGAGTGACAAATTACGAAAATGGGCGAACAGAGTGAGCCCTGAGCCAGTTGCCGCAGTGATGAAGGTATCCTTAGTGAAGCTAAGGATACTAGGCAAAATTGGAGACTTTTGGCTCCAATTTTAGCAATGAAACGACGAAGTCGGTTGCTTGCGTGCCAATCACATAAGGCAAACTGGAAAATAAAAAGATACTTTTCGGAGAAAAAATATGATAAAAAACTTATTAGTAGAACTCGGTCTTGAAGAGTTACCAGCCTACGTAGTAACCCCAAGTGAAAAACAACTAGGTGAAAAAATGGCAGCCTTCCTCAAGGAAAACCGCCTGTCCTTTGAAGACATTCAAACCTTCTCAACACCCCGTCGTTTGGCTGTTCGTGTGACTGGTCTTGCAGACAAACAGTCTGATTTGACAGAAGATTTCAAGGGTCCAGCAAAGAAAATTGCTTTGGATAGTGATGGAAACTTCACCAAAGCAGCCCAAGGATTTGTCCGTGGAAAAGGATTGACAGTTGAAGATATCGAATTCCGTGAAATCAAGGGTGAAGAATACGTCTATGTTACCAAGGAAGAAGTGGGTCAAGCAGTTGAAGCCATTGTTCCAGGTGTAGTAGACGTCTTGAAGTCACTGACTTTCCCTGTCAGCATGCACTGGGCTAACAACACCTTTGAATACATCCGCCCTGTACACACTTTGACAGTTCTCTTGGACGAGCAAGAGTTTGACTTGGATTTCCTTGATATCAAGGGCGGTCGTGTAAGCCGCGGTCATCGTTTCTTGGGACAAGAAACTAAGATTCAGTCAGCATTGAGCTATGAAGAAGATCTTCGTAAGCAGTTTGTAATCGCGGATCCTCGTGAACGTGAGCAAATGATTGTTGACCAAATCAAATCAATCGAAGCTGAACATGGTGTAGGTATCGAAATTGATGCGGATTTGCTTAATGAAGTCTTGAACTTGGTTGAATACCCAACTGCCTTCATGGGAAGTTTTGACGCCAAATACCTTGAAGTGCCAGAAGAGGTCTTGGTGACTTCGATGAAGGAACACCAACGCTACTTCGTTGTCCGTGATCAAGACGGTAAACTCTTGCCAAACTTCATTTCAGTCCGTAACGGAAACGCAGAGCATTTGGAAAATGTTATCAAGGGAAATGAAAAAGTCTTGGTTGCCCGCTTGGAAGACGGAGAATTCTTCTGGCGTGAGGACCAAAAATTGGTTATTTCTGACCTTGTTGAAAAATTGAACCATGTGACCTTCCACGAAAAGATTGGTTCTCTTCGTGAACACATGATTCGTACTGGTCAGATTGCCATTCTCTTGGCAGAAAAAGCTGGCTTGTCAGTGGATGAAACAGTTGACCTTGCTCGTGCAGCAGCCATTTACAAGTTTGACTTGTTGACGGGGATGGTTGGTGAGTTTGATGAGCTCCAAGGGATTATGGGTGAGAAATATGCCCTCCTTGCTGGGGAAACTCCAGCAGTTGCGGCTGCTATTCGTGAACACTACATGCCGACAGCTGCTGAAGGAGCTCTTCCAGAGAGTAAGGTGGGAGCCATTCTAGCCATCGCAGACAAATTGGATACGATTTTGAGTTTCTTCTCAGTAGGCTTGATTCCATCAGGTTCTAATGACCCTTATGCCCTTCGTCGTGCGACGCAAGGTGTGGTTCGTATCTTGGATGCTTTTGGTTGGCACATTGCTATGGATGAGTTGATTGATAGCCTTTACAGTTTGAAATTTGACAGCTTGACTTATGAAAATAAAGCAGAGGTCATGGACTTTATCAAGGCTCGTGTTGATAAGATGATGGGTTCTACTCTAAAAGATATCAAGGAAGCAGTTCTTGCAAGTTCAAACTTTGTTGTGGCAGATATGCTAGAAGCAGCAAGTGCTCTTGTCGAAGCAAGCAAGAAAGAAGATTTCAAACCATCTGTCGAATCCCTCTCTCGTGCTTTCAACTTGGCTGAAAAAGCCGAAGGAACTGATACTGTTGATCCTGCTCTCTTTGAGAATGAAGAAGAGAAAGCCTTGGCAGAAGCTGTAGAATCTCTTGTTTTGTCAGGGGCTGCAAGTCAGCAATTAGAACAACTCTTTGCGCTTAGTCCAGTTATTGATGCTTTCTTTGAAAATACTATGGTAATGGCTGAAGATCAGACTGTTCGACAAAATCGTTTGGCTATCTTGTCGCAACTAACCAAGAAAGCAGCTAAACTTGCTCGTTTCAACCAAATTAATACTAAATAAACTCAGTCAAACGAACTGTATCTTATCACAAAGGAGAAGAAATGGATCCGAAAAAAATCGCTCGTATCAACGAGCTTGCCAAAAAGAAAAAAACAGAAGGTCTAACTTCTGCTGAAAAAGTGGAACAAGCTAAGCTTCGTGAGGAATACATCGAAGGCTATCGTCGTTCTGTTCGCCACCACATTGAAGGAATCAAAGTTGTGGACGAGGAAGGAAATGACGTTACACCAGAAAAACTACGCCAAGTACAACGTGAAAAAGGTTTACACGGCCGTAGTTTAGATGATCCTAACTCATAAAACGAAAGGGGTTTGTAGATGATTTACAAGCCTCTTTTCTGTTGCAATTAAAAAGGAGCCAAGTGGCTCCTTTTTGATTTCTTAGTTACTTGCACCAGAAGTAGCGTCTGCGCCACCACCGTGGCCTCCAGCGTCACCTGAATCAGAAGCGCCAGAAGTAGCATCAGCATCTCCATGTCCTCCAGCAGCAGGAGCAAATGGTCCGCTACCACCTACCAAACGTTGACCCGTTTCTTTTAGGTACCAGTCAAGCCATGGTTGGAAGTTAAAGACGATTTCATTGATACCAGCGTATGATCCATCAGGATAGTACATTGCTTGGTAGTTGTGAGTGTTGATAACACCTGCAGGAGATCCTGGAACGATTGTACGTACGTATTCTTGGTTTCCGTTGCGAAGTGTTCCGATAACCCACTCTACATTCTTCATACGTGCTGGTGGAAGAGAACCATGCACAGTTGACATACGGCTACCTGATTGAGGTGGTACACGTTTAGCAAACATGGTGTCTGGATCTTGGTGAGCGTTATTGTAGTAGAGGAATTGGTTGTTGTCATCAGCATATGTCAATTCAAATGGCATAGCTTTCAAGAACATATCGATTTGGTTAACTGTCAGGATACCGTGGTCTAATTTGACATAGGTATCACCAGAAACAGCACCAGTGATTGCTGCAACTTTTTCTACCCATTCTGGATCGTCAGGGTCAACTTCTGTAATGGTTGTAGCAATTGGTTTTCCACAATCCAAGTCTTCTGGTTCGATTGGTTTTGGTTTTTTCAATTTCGAAACGACTCCTACGTATTTAACAAAGTTATCTAAGCAAGTTTCAAGGAATTTAACAGTTCCTTCGTTGGTGATGTTTCCATTGTTATCAAAAGCTTCTTTGGCTTTACCAAGAAGGAATTCGTTACCTGGAAGCGTGTAGGCATTAACACCTGGAGCGTCAAGGATTTTACGAAGGTGAACTTGGGCACGTGATGTTCCTTGGTCATAGTATGATGCACCCACAATCATAACAGGCTTGTTTTCAAATGGATGAACTTCGTATGAAAGCCATTCAAGTACAGATTTGAGTGAAGCTGAGATAGTGTGGTTGTGCTCAGGAGTCGCAATGATGACACCATCAGCACGTGTAATTTTGTTATACAAGAATCGCAATTGGAAGCTTTCGTCCCATTTTTCGTCTTGGTTAAACATTGGAACTTCGTCAATTTCAAGAACTTCTAATTCAAATTTGAATTTGAAATTGCGACGGATAAATTCCAAGAGTTTGCGGTTATATGATTGATCGTAGTTTGATCCTACAAGTCCAACAAATTTCATTCTTTCGGTCTCCTATCTTACAAATTTTCCCAGTCAAATTCTTCTGCATCTTTGCGAAGCAATTCTTGCGCATTGCGCAATTTCTCAGTAATCTTCACAAAGATACGGAAGTCATCAAAGATGGCATCCAATTTCTTGATGACGTCAAGGTCAACCAAGTCACCACTTGGGTTAAATGCTTGAAGAGAGTGTGAGAGCAAGAATTCATCTGGAAGAACATTTGCCTTGATTTCAGGAGCATTCAAGATTTGACGAAGTTGCAATTGGGCACGAGATGAACCAAGTGTACCGTAAGAAGCACCAGTGATCATGATTGGTTTGTTCAAAAGTGGGTAGATACCGTAAGATAGCCAAGCAAGAGCGCTCATCAATACCGCAGTGATAGAGTGGTCGTACTCAGGAGTACCGATAATCACACCATCAGCCTCTTCAATTTTAGCTGCAATCTCAAGAATTTCAGCTGGAAGTTGCTTATCTGCTGGTTTGTTGAAAACAGGGATATCCTTGATTTCAACGAGTTCAATTTCAGCTTTATCAGCAAAGTGTTTTTGCATGTATTGGAGCAATTGGCGGTTTGTAGAACGTTTAGAGTTCGTTCCAACAATGGCAATAAGTTTTAGCATGAGATTTCCTTTCTCTTTTTACATAATACAATTTTGAAGGCCTGAAGAACATGCAAGGCGTCCCTCTTTGTCGATGAGGATGGCTTCAATACCATCTATACTTTCGACTTGCCAGAGGATAGAAGCGCTTCGTTCTCCGAAAAGGCGCGTTGTCCAAATCTCACCATCAACGGATTTATCAGAGATAATCGTTAGGCTAGCGAGATCGGTTTCGACAGGGAATCCTGTCTCACTATCAAAGATATGGTGATAGTCTTTTCCATCTACTGTCAGGTGGCGTTCATAGATACCTGAAGTGACAACGGATTTGTTAGAAGCAGGGATAGTTAGGAGATTATTGCCACGAGGATTTTGCGGATCTTGAATCCCAATCTGCCAGGCTTTCCCTTCTTTGGCTTGGTTATTCCCGATGGTGAGGATATTTCCTCCGAGATTGATCAAGGCAGAGGTGACACCGTGTTCTTTCAAATACTGGGCAACCTTATCTGCACTATAGCCCTTGGCTAAACAACCTAAATCAAGCTTCATTCCTTTCTTCTCTAAAAAGACAGTAGAGCTAGTCGGATCCAACTTGATAAAATGAGGGTCAACTAGAGGCAAGACAGCTTCGATTTCTTTAGAGTCTGGAAGCCGTGCATCTGCAAATCCGATTCGCCAGGTTTGAATCAAGGGACCAATACTGATATTGAGATGGCTAGATGGAGCTAGGCTATGCTCAAGTCCAAGAGCAATCAGTTCAAACAGGTCAGGATGAACCTTAACAGGTGCGATTCCAGCCTGGTAGTTGATTTCCATCAGTTCGGATTCTTGACTGTTGGCGTTAAAGCGGTATTCGAGCTCCTTGAGCAAATCAAAGGCTCCTTGAAGTAGGCAATCAGCCTGTTCATCTACTAATGAAATCGTGATCGTTGTTCCCATTAGCCGTTCCGAACGTGAGTGAAGAGGCAAGCTACCAGCTCCTTTCTCTTTATAGGAAATCATTCAATATAAGGTCGTTAAAGAAAAATTAAACCCCTTACATTTTCTTTCCATGTATCTAGCATATCATAAAGTCAGCGTTTTCACAAATGAATTTTGACAAAAAGTCAAGAAATATGCTCAAAATTAATATGAAAACGATAGAAAAATTAGATTTATCAATGTTAAGTGTATTTTTTTCTGAAAAAAAGAGAATTCTGAGCAAATGCCTTGTAAACGCTAACAGTAAATGATATACTAGAAAGGTAAATCAAAAATTAAAGGTAGGAATTTTTCTATGAGTAAAATCGTTGTAGTTGGTGCTAACCACGCTGGTACAGCTTGTATTAATACCATGTTGGACAACTTCGGACATGAGAACGAAATCGTAGTATTTGACCAAAACTCAAATATTTCATTCCTTGGTTGTGGAATGGCGCTTTGGATCGGGGAACAAATTGATGGCCCAGAGGGTCTCTTCTACTCTGATAAAGAAAAATTGGAAGCAAAAGGTGCCAAAGTTTACATGAACTCACCAGTTCTTTCAATTGACTATGATAACAAAGTTGTGACTGCAGAAGTTGAAGGTAAAGAACACAAAGAGTCTTATGACAAATTGATCTTTGCAACTGGTTCAACTCCAATCTTGCCTCCAATCGAAGGTGTTGAAATCGTTAAGGGTAACCGCGAATTCAAAGCGACTCTTGAAAATGTACAATTTGTTAAATTGTACCAAAACGCTGAGGAAGTTATTGAAAAACTTGAAGACAAGAGCAAACACCTTGAGCGCATTGCCGTTGTTGGTGGTGGTTACATCGGTGTTGAGCTTGCTGAAGCTTTTGAGCGTCTTGGAAAAGAAGTTGTCCTTGTTGATATCGTAGACACTGTCTTGAACGGCTACTATGACAAAGACTTTACCCAAATGATGGCGAAGAACTTGGAAGACCACAACATCCGCTTGGCTCTTGGTCAGACAGTTAAAGCCATCCAAGGTGATGGAAAAGTTGAACGCTTGGTAACAGACAAAGAAACATTTGATGTGGATATGGTGGTTCTTGCTGTTGGTTTCCGTCCAAATACAGCTCTTGCTGACGGTAAGATTGAACTCTTCCGCAATGGTGCCTTCCTTGTAGATAAGAAACAAGAAACATCTATCCCAGGTGTATACGCTGTTGGTGACTGTGCGACTGTTTATGACAATGCACGTAAAGATACAAGCTACATCGCTCTTGCATCTAACGCTGTACGTACTGGTATCGTTGGTGCTTATAACGCTTGTGGACATGAATTGGAAGGAATCGGAGTTCAAGGATCAAACGGTATCTCTATCTACGGTCTTCACATGGTTTCGACTGGTTTGACTCTTGAAAAAGCCAAAGCTGCAGGCTATAATGCAACTGAAACAGGCTTTAACGATCTTCAAAAACCAGAATTTATCAAACATGACAACCACGAAGTTGCCATCAAGATTGTCTTTGACAAAGACAGCCGCGAAATTCTTGGCGCTCAAATGGTATCACGTGATTCTGCTATCAGCATGGGAATTCATATGTTCTCACTTGCTATCCAAGAGCATGTGACAATTGACAAGTTGGCTTTGACAGATCTATTCTTCTTGCCACACTTTAACAAACCATACAACTACATCACAATGGCTGCACTTACAGCTGAAAAATAAAAAATGATGAGCTATCTGGCCTTAGGTTAAGGTCAGATAGTTTTTTAGTTATACTCTTCGAAAATCTCTTCAAACCACGTCAGCTTCGCCTTACCGTACTCAAGTACAGCCTGCGGCTAGCTTCCTAGTTTGCTCTTTGATTTTCATTGAGTATCAATCTGTACCCATACAATTATCCTTTTTTTATCTTGTACTTCATTCTAATCTGGCTTAAAATGAAATGGTAGCTACCAATACAAATGATGAGGATTAAGAAATGACTGAAAATCGTTATGAACTAAATAAAAACTTGGCACAGATGCTCAAAGGTGGGGTTATCATGGACGTTCAGAACCCTGAACAGGCTCGTATCGCAGAGGCTGCTGGTGCGGCAGCTGTTATGGCCTTGGAGCGAATTCCAGCTGATATTCGTGCAGCTGGTGGGGTTTCCCGTATGAGTGATCCAAAGATGATTAAGGAAATCCAAGAAGCGGTCAGCATTCCAGTGATGGCCAAGGTTAGAATTGGGCATTTTGTTGAAGCTCAGATTTTAGAGGCTATTGAGATTGACTATATCGATGAGAGTGAAGTGCTGTCTCCAGCAGACGACCGTTTTCATGTGGACAAGAAAGAATTCCAAGTTCCTTTTGTCTGTGGAGCTAAGGACTTGGGTGAAGCCTTGCGTCGTATCGCTGAAGGAGCTTCCATGATTCGGACAAAAGGAGAACCGGGTACAGGAGACATCGTTCAAGCCGTTCGTCATATGCGCATGATGAATCAGGAAATACGCCGTATTCAAAATCTACGCGAAGATGAACTTTATGTGGCTGCCAAGGACTTGCAAGTCCCTGTAGAATTGGTCCAATACGTCCATGAACACGGAAAATTGCCAGTTGTAAACTTCGCAGCTGGAGGTGTTGCAACACCAGCAGATGCTGCGCTGATGATGCAACTGGGGGCAGAGGGTGTCTTTGTCGGTTCAGGTATTTTCAAGTCAGGAGATCCTGTTAAACGAGCAAGTGCCATTGTCAAAGCGGTAACCAACTACCAAAATCCTCAAATTCTAGCACAAATCTCTGAAGACCTAGGGGAAGCCATGGTTGGTATCAATGAGAATGAAATTCAAATTCTCATGGCTGAGCGAGGAAAATAGATGAAAATCGGAATACTAGCCTTGCAAGGCGCCTTTGCAGAGCATGCAAAAGTGTTAGATAAATTAGGAGTCACTGGTGTCGAAATCAGAAATTTAGATGATTTTCAGAAATATCAGAGTGACTTGTCCGGTTTGATTTTGCCTGGCGGTGAGTCTACAACCATGGGCAAGCTCTTGCGTGACCAGCAGATGCTGCTTCCCATCCGAGAAGCCATTCTTTCTGGACTACCAGTCTTTGGAACTTGTGCGGGATTAATCTTACTAGCTAAGGAAATCACTTCTCAGGAAGAAAGTCATCTTGGAACCATGGATATAGTGGTTGAGCGCAATGCTTATGGGCGCCAACTAGGAAGCTTCTATACAGAGGCAGAATGTAAGGGAGTTGGTCAGATTCCCATGACCTTTATCCGTGGACCGATTATCAGCAGTGTTGGAGAGGGTGTAGAAGTTTTAGCAACAGTTGATGATCAAATCGTTGCAGCCCAAGAAAAAAATATGCTGGTAACTTCTTTTCATCCAGAATTGACAGATGATGTTGGCTTGCACCAGTACTTTATCAATATGTGTAAAGAAAAAAGTTGAGAAAAGATTCTCAACTTTTTTACATGTAATAAACAATGGCAATATATTGGAGTGCAGACGCCGCTAGGATAAAGAGATGCCAAATCATGTGGAAATAAGGTTTTTTCTTAGCGTAAAATCCAGCTCCAACTGTATAACAGAGCCCACCAGTTACCATGAGACTCCAGAAAATTGGCGTTGTTTGACTGATAATGGCAGGAATGATAGCCAGAACCAACCAGCCCATAATCAGGTAAAGGGCAAGGCTGAATTTCTCATTGACCTTTTTAGCAAAGATTTTATAAAGGATGCCAAAGATGGTCGTTCCCCACTGAATAGCAATGATCAGATAGCCAAACCAGTTATTCATCAAAGTCAATACGACCGGCGTATAAGAGCCAGCGATAGCCACATAAATCATAGAATGATCGATGATTCGCAAGACGTATTTATGGGTCGAACCGTAGGCCATAGAGTGGTAAATGGTTGATGAGAGGAACATGAGAAAGAGACTGATAACAAAGATAGAAACGCCAAAAGATGATAAAAATCCGTGTGCTTCATAACTATAGGTGGATGAAATAGGGAGCAAGATGAGCATGATAACGGCACCCACAGCATGGGTCACACTATTAGCAATTTCCTCTCCGAAACTGAGCTTTTTACTGAGTTTTAGACTGGTATTCATTGGATTTCCTCCTCTTCTTTGATAAGGATTAAGTCTAGAGTTTGATGATAGAGTTTAACCGTTTGACAGCTAGTTTGGATAATAGGATTTTCTGGATCAATCCCATGGTTCATGTAGTCCACAAAAGCGTCGTAGAGCTGGTCTGAGCTCGCTTGAGTTTGTAGAGTATTGAGGGTCTGAGCGATTTCTTGGATCGAAAAGACAGACTTGAGAGTGGTGATGGCAATTAAACGGGCAATCTGTTTGCGTTGGTATTTTTTCTTGTCTGGCTTTGTCAGGTAACCATGTTTGACATAGTTATTGACCATGGATGCTGTTAGTCCCTTGTCTTTATCTGGAGAGATAGGGGCACAGACTTGATTGACATAAAGCAAAACCTGATCCAGATAGAGGTCAATATTTGGAATGTCTTCCCATTTTGGGTAGGAAAAGATAGAATTCATTTCCAACTCCTTTTTATCTAGTTTAAATAACTAGATTATAAAATAATAAAAAACAAAAGTCAAGTTTCAACTGCTTGTAGAAAGCTTTAAATTATGCTATGATGAGAGAAACTAGTTAGAAATGAGGGGAAGAGATGGAGATTCGTTTAGCTTTTCCAAACGAAGTAGATGCGATTATGCAGGTGATGGAGGATGCTAAAAAGTGCTTAGCTGAGTCTGGTAGCGACCAGTGGCAAAATGGCTATCCAAATGCAGATATCATTATTGATGATATCATCTCTGGTCAAGCTTATGTGGCATTGGGAGAGGAAGAACTGTTAGCCTATGCTGCTGTGACCAAGAGTCCAGAGAAATACTATGAAGCCATTTATGAAGGGAGTTGGCAGGGGGGAGAATCAGAATATCTGGTCTTTCACCGTATCGCTGTGGCAGCAGATGTCCAAGGACAAGGTGTTGCTCAGACTTTCCTAGAAGGCTTGATTGAAGGTTTTGATTATCTAGATTTTCGTTCAGATACGCATGCACAAAACAAGGCCATGCAGCATATCTTTGAAAAGCTAGGCTTCCAAAAGGTTGGTAAGGTTCCAGTTGATGGGGAACGTTTGGCCTATCAGAAATTAAAAAAATGAAGCAGAAAAAGTACGCAAAAATGCTCTACCCGTCGCCAATTGGAACCTTATCCTTAGTTGCTGACGAGCAATATCTGTATGGAATTTGGGTACAGGACCAAACCCATTTTGAGAGGGGATTAGGGGATGAAACGATAGAAGAAGTTGCTAGCCATCCTGTATTAGAGCAAGTTATTTCCTATTTAGATACCTATTTCGAAGGCAGTGTTCAGGACCTATCAGACTTACCTTTGGCTCCTATTGGAACGGATTTTGAAAAGCGAGTCTGGACTTATTTACAGGCCATTCCTTATGGTCAGACAGTAACTTACGGACAAATAGCGCAAGACCTGCAAGTGGCTTCTGCTCAAGCGATTGGCGGAGCAGTGGGGCGTAATCCTTGGTCCATACTCGTACCCTGCCATCGTGTGCTGGGATCAGGCAATCGTCTGACAGGCTATGCATCTGGAGTCGAAAAGAAAGCCTGGCTCTTGCAACATGAAGGTGCAGCATTTCAAGAAAATAAAAAATAGAAAGAAAAGAAGATGTTAGAATTTATCGAATATCCAAAATGTTCAACTTGTAAGAAAGCAAAAAATGAATTGGATAAACTTGGACTGGAATACCAAGATGTCCACATCGTAGAAGAAACACCAAGTGAAGAAGTGATTTTGAACTGGTTGGAATCTTCCGGTTTTGAAGTGAAACAATTTTTCAATACTAGCGGGATCAAATACCGTGAACTGGGCTTGAAAGATAAGGTGGGAAGTTTGTCAAAACAAGAAGCAGCCAAGCTTCTAGCGAGTGATGGTATGTTATTGAAACGTCCAATTTTGGTGGAGAATGGTGCTGTTAAACAAATCGGCTATAGAAAAACCTATGAGGACTTAGGTTTGAGATAGTTTTTATTTATCTCCTTGATAGGTAAAATATATAGCCTCCCTGTTTTAAAGTGTGATAAACTAGAAGATAGACAAAGTCTGAGCAGCCCGTAGCAAATAATTTGCTTGCGCGCAGAAGTATGATAGAATGAATCATTATCAGGAGAGGATGTTTTTATGACTGTTACAACATTTTTAGCATCAGATTGGTACCAAAGTTTGATGCAATTCATTCCGGATGGTAAGCTCTTTAGTTTGCGTTCGGTCTTTGATGGAATTCCAAGGATTGTCCAACAATTGCCTACAACCTTGATGTTGACGCTTGGAGGTGCACTCTTTGGTTTGCTACTTGCCCTAATTTTTGCCATTGTTAAGATCAATCGTGTTAGGATTTTATATCCCTTGCAAGCCTTTTTCGTTAGCTTCTTAAAAGGTACCCCAATCCTAGTTCAACTTATGTTGACCTACTATGGAATTCCTTTGTTACTGAAAGCTATCAACCAACAATGGGGAACTGGTCTCAATATCAATGCGATTCCAGCAGCGCTTTTTGCGATTGTGGCCTTTGCTTTTAATGAGGCGGCTTATGCAAGTGAAACGATTCGTGCGGCCATCCTTTCTGTTAATCCCGGTGAAATTGAGGCGGCACGCAGTTTGGGTATGACGCGAGCGCAAGTTTATCGTCGCGTGATTATTCCAAATGCGGCGGTAGTTGCGACTCCAACCTTGATTAATTCCCTCATCGGTTTGACCAAGGGGACTTCTCTAGCCTTTAGCGCAGGTGTTGTGGAGGTCTTTGCCCAAGCTCAGATTTTAGGTGGAGCTGATTATCGCTATTTTGAACGTTTCATCTCCGTAGCCCTTGTCTATTGGGTAGTCAATATCGGAATTGAAAGCCTCGGCCGTTTCATCGAGAGAAAAATGGCTATCTCAGCACCGGATACAGTGTCTACAGATGTGAAAGGAGACCTTCGTTAATGATTAAGATTTCGAATTTAAGCAAATCCTTTTCAGGACAGACAGTCTTGAATCATCTGAACTTGGATATCCAAAAAGGTGAGGTAGTGGCTTTGATTGGTTCATCTGGAGCTGGGAAATCAACCTTTCTTCGAAGTTTAAATTATCTTGAAACTCCAGATAGTGGAACGATTCAGATTGACAATTTTAAAGTTGATTTTTCTCAGATTAGCCAAGAAGAAATTCTAACCCTTCGTCGCAAGTTGTCTATGGTTTTCCAACAGTTTAATTTGTTTGAACGCCGAACTGCTCTTGACAATGTCAAGGAAGGTTTGATTGTCGTTAAAAAATTATCGGACGAGGAAGCAACAAAAATCGCTAAGGAAGAGTTGGCCAAGGTTGGTCTTTCTGATCGTGAAAACCATTATCCTCGCCATTTATCAGGTGGACAAAAGCAACGGGTTGCCCTCGCGCGTGCGCTTGCTATGAAACCAGATGTCTTGCTCTTGGACGAACCAACATCAGCTCTTGATCCAGAATTGGTCGGAGAAGTGGAAAAATCTATTGCAGATGCCGCTAAGTCTGGTCAGACCATGATCTTGGTTAGTCACGATATGTCTTTTGTAGCCCAAGTGGCAGATAAGATTTTGTTCCTAGATAAAGGGAAAATCATCGAGTCAGGCACACCGGATGAAATCATCAATCATCCGAAAGAAGAACGGACAAAAGAATTTTTTGCTAGTTACAAACGGACTTATATTTGATATAATAGAAAAAGGAAAACTCAGTTAGTTGGACTAGCTGAGTTTACTCTTTAAAAAAGATAGAAACGAGAGAGATCATGCTACTGCATTTATTTTCTTTATATTTCGAGAGTTTGATCTTAACGACCATCCTTGTCGTGATTTTTCTGGGGATTTGGATTGGATTGAGAGCCATGTCTGGTGTGGACAAGACAGCCAAAGCTCGCCAAGCTCATCTCTATGATATGATTATGATTGGAGTTTTGGTCGTTCCGGTGTTATCCTTTGCCGTCATGAGTTTGCTCTTGGTTTTCAAGGCATAATCCTTGCGTGACTAGCAAGAATGAGTTAGAATAAAGATAGTTACAACAAGAAAGAAGGAATCGAAATGTACGATACGATTATTGTCGGTGCTGGACCTGCGGGAATGACCGCTGCCTTATATGCTGCTCGCAGCAATCTGAAAGTGGCTTTGATTGAAGGTGGTCTGCCAGGCGGGCAAATGAATAACACATCTGATATTGAAAACTATCCAGGTTATGCCAATATCAGTGGACCTGAATTGGCTGAAAAGATGTTTGAACCACTTGAAAACCTTGGAGTGGAGCATCTTTATGGCTATGTTGAAAATATTGAAGACCAGGGTGACTATAAGAAGGTAATCACTGATGATCAAGTTTACGAAACCCGTACGGTCATTGTGGCAACTGGGTCAAAACACCGTCTTTTGGGTGTACCTGGAGAAGAAGAACTGAACAGTCGTGGTGTTTCTTACTGTGCCGTATGTGATGGAGCCTTTTTCCGTGACCAAGACTTGCTCGTAGTCGGTGGTGGAGATTCAGCGGTAGAAGAAGCTCTGTTCTTGACTCGCTTTGCCAAGACTGTCACTATTGTTCACCGTCGAGATGAACTTCGTGCCCAAAAGGTTTTGCAAGACCGTGCTTTTGCAAATGAGAAAGTCAACTTTATCTGGGACTCTGTAGTCAAGGAAATCAAAGGTGAAAACCGAGTAGAATCTGTCGTATTTGAAAATGTGAAAACAGGTCAAGTGACTGAGCAAACCTTTGGAGGTGTCTTTATCTACGTCGGTTTAGATCCTGTTAGTGATTTTGTTAAAGAATTGAATATCCAAGACCAGGCAGGCTGGATTGTGACAGACAATCACATGAAAACTGCCGTTGACGGTATCTTTGCGATTGGGGATGTTCGCCAGAAAGACCTTCGCCAAGTGACAACAGCAGTTGGTGATGGGGCGATTGCTGGTCAAGAAGCCTACAAATTTATTACTGAACATAGTTAAAAAAGTTTCCAATCACTTGATTGGAAACTTTTTTATAGTCGGTTTCGGAAAACTTCGTACATGAGAATGGCTGCAGCAACACTGGCATTGAGGCTTTGAACATGTCCATTCATGGGAATGGTAATCATCTCATCGACCTGTTTTTTGATGTTGCTGGAGATGCCTTTTCCTTCATTTCCGATGATGAGGGCGATTTTCCCTTTTGTATTCCACTTGTGGCAAGGAGTACCGTTCATATCCGTTCCAAAGGTCCAGAAGCCTTCATCCTTGAGTTTATCTAGGGTTTGACTGAGGTTGGTCACTCGCGCAATCGGTACATGCTCAATAGCACCTGTAGCTGTTTTAGCAACGACAGGAGTTACACCGACAGCACGGTGCTTGGGAATGATGACTCCTGAAACATTGGTCGCATCAGCTGTTCGCAAGATAGAACCTAGATTATGGGGGTCAGTTAATCCGTCCAGAATCAATAGCAAAGGGTTTTCTTCTTGACGCGTTTTGGCAAGAATGTGTTCTAGCTCGCTATAGGCAAATTCAGAAACTCGAAGGACAAATCCTTGATGGACAGCGCCTTCGGTCATTTCAGAGAGGGATTTTTTTGAGGTCCAAGAAATGGATACCTTCTTTTCTGTAGCCAGTTCCTTGACTTTTTCAACATTCTTACCTCGAAGATCTTCTTGGAGGTAAAGTTTATTTCCAGTGTTTGCAAGGAGGGCTTCTGTGACGGCGTGGACGCCATAGACAATATCATTTGTTTTCATGCCTCTATTATAACACAAAACCCCGTCTTGCAACGGGATTTTCTTTATTCGAGGATGAGGAGTCCATCTTTGACAGCAAATGGGTCTTTTTCATTGATACGATCGTAAAACATAATTCCGTTTAGATGATCAATTTCATGTTGGACAACAATGGAGTTGTAGCCCTTGAGCTTGATACGGTGTTTTTCGCCGTCCTTGTCAAAGTAATCAACAGTGACACGGGCATGACGGACAACATAGCCTGGCACATTTCGGTCAACAGAAAGACAACCTTCTCCTTCGCCAAGAGCAGCGTCCTGAACAGAGTGAGAGACGATTTTTGGATTGTACATAATAGCTTGCAAGTCGTAGGCTTCCTGAGGAGTTTCACCTTCTTCTACAATATTTGGGACCAAAACGGCAATAATGCGTTTTGAGATATCGAGTTGGGGAGCAGCCAATCCAACACCACCGCGGAGCCCCATTTTCTCAGCCATAACAGGATCTTGGGAATGTTTGAGGAATTGCATCATCTTTTCGCCAAGGATGATTTCCTGGTCAGACAGTGGGAAAGTGACCTCCTCAGCAACTGCGCGAAGCGTCGGATTCCCCTCGCGGATAATATCGTTCATATCAATTAAGTGAGCAGCTTTTGTAATACGTTCTATAGCAGACATTTTCTCTCCTTTCATTACCTCTACATGATAACACAAAATAGGCGAGAAAGAAAGTCGCAGAAGTTCCTAAAAAATAATATAATAAACGGTATTCCTCTTTTGTCTGTGGTATAATAAAAGAAAAGACTTGCAGTAAAAGCAAGGGGGGAATAAAGATGGAAAAGCGACAAGATAGACGGTCTCATGGAGCTATTGATGGATTGTTGGAGAAAAGTATTGGTTTCTTTCGGAATTATAAATCCTGGACCAATGCTCAGTTTATTATTGTGTTACTGCTTGCAGTTGCCTTATCCATGGGGGGGAACTTATTAGTTCGAGCAGTACAAGGTAGTAAGGGAACGAGTCCTAGTAGTCAAACTCTTGATTCTGCAAGTACTTCCAGTCAATCCAAGGAAGATCAGTCTGGTGAAACGACGGCGCGTATCATGGCAAATGGTGACCTTCTTTATCATATCCCCATCTACCGAACAGCTCTTAAAGAAGATGGGACCTATGATTTCCATGAAAATTTTGAGTATGTAAAACCCTGGCTCAAACAAGCGGATTTGGTGATTGGTGACTTTGAAGGAACGGTGAACAAGGACCACTACTTGGCAGGTTATCCTCTCTTTAATGCACCAGGGGAAGTCATGGATGCGATCAAGGATGCAGGCTACCAAGTTCTAGACTTGGCTCATAATCACATCTTGGATTCTCAAATTGAGGGAGTGGTTTCGACGGCTCAAGCTATTGAAAAGGCTGGAATGACACCCATCGGAGTCTACACGCATGAATCCCGAGACCAAGCACCTATAGTCATCAAGGAAGTCAATGGTATCAAGGTAGCTCTCCTGGCCTATTCTTACGGTTTTAATGGCATTGAGCAGTATATCTCTCAAGAGGACTATAATCGCTATCTTTCTGATTTGAATGAAGATAAGATGAAGGCAGAAATCGAGCGTGCAGAGAAGGAGGCGGATATTACTGTCATCATGCCTCAGATGGGAATTGAGTACCAGCTAGAACCAACGGAAGAACAGAAAACACTGTACCATAAGATGATTGACTGGGGAGCAGATATTATCTTTGGAGGGCATCCTCACGTCGTTGAACCTGCTGAAACAGTTGAAAAAGATGGTGACAAAAAACTGATCATCTACTCCATGGGAAATTTCCTCTCAAATCAACGCATTGAAACCATGCAAGACGAGGAAAATGCCAAGTGGACGGAGCGCGGTGTTCTCATGGATGTGACCATTAAGAAAAAAGATGGCAAGACTAGGATTGAAACGGCCAAAGCGCATCCTACTTGGGTCAATCGAACACCCAAAGGGACTTACTCTCCAGAAGGCTATCCGCTCTTCCTCTATCAGACCTATATCCTAGAGGACTTCATCGAGGGAGGCAGTCACCGTGAGCAGTTGGATGAGGCGACCAAGGAACGAATTGACACGGCCTATAAAGAAATGAATGAACATGTAGGGTTGAAGTGGTAGGTACTCGCCCTAAAGGAGATATGATGACGATTAAATTAATTGCAACAGACATGGATGGAACCTTGCTAGACCCAAGGGGGCAGCTGGATTTGCCCCGCTTGGAAAAGATTTTAGATCTGCTGGATCAAAGGGATATTCGTTTTGTCATTGCGACGGGGAATGAAGTTCACCGTATGAGGCAATTACTAGAACACTTGGCGAGTAGAGTAGTTCTAGTCGTTGCCAATGGGGCGCGTATTTTTGAAAACAATAAACTGATTCAAGCGCAGACCTGGGATGATGCCATGGTTGATAAGGCTTTAGTTCATTTTAAAGGGAGAGAGTGCCGAGATCAGTTTGTCGTAACAGGTATGAAGGGTGGTTTTGTCAAGAAAGGGACTGTTTTTACAGACCTAGAAAAATTTATGACACCAGAGATGATTGAAAAGTTCTATCAACGAATGAATTTTGTGGAAGACTTGCAAGCTGACCTCTTTGGTGGAGTGTTAAAGATGAGCATGGTTGTTGGAGAGGAACGTTCTAGTTCTGTTTTGCAGGAAATCAATGACCTCTTTGATGGGCGTGTAAGAGCTGTTTCCAGCGGTTATGGTTGCATTGACATCCTCCAAGCCGGGATTCATAAAGCATGGGGATTGGAAGAATTACTCAAGCGCTGGGATTTGACATCGGAACAGATCATGGCTTTTGGTGATAGTGAAAATGATGTCGAAATGTTAGAGCTGGCTGGAATTGCCTATGCGATGGAAAATGCAGCTGATAATGTCAAGGCAGTTGCGACTGCCCTGGCACCAGCCAACAGCCAGGCGGGCGTTTATCAAGTTCTAGAGAATTGGTTAGAGAAAGAGGGATAGGGTGGCAGTACAGTTATTAGAGAATTGGCTCCTAAAAGAGCAGGAGAAGATTCAAACCAAGTATCGTGAATTGAATCAAGTTTCTGTCCTAGAGCCAGATGTAATTTTTATCGGCGATTCGATTGTGGAATATTATCCTCTACAAGAGTTGTTTGGGACTGCAAAGACGATTGTCAATCGTGGCATCCGAGGCTACCAGACGAAACTGTTATTAGAGAATCTAGATGCCCATCTTTATGGTGATGCTGTGGATCAAATTGTTCTCCTAATTGGGACAAATGATATTGGAAAAGATATTCCCATGAATGAAGCCTTGGATAATCTCGAGCGTGTAATCCAATCGATTGCCAGAGAATATCCGCTGTCACAAATAAAGCTCCTTTCCATTTTGCCAGTCAATGAGGGAGAGAAATACAAGCAGACAGTATATATTCGTACCAATGAAAAGATTAGAGAATGGAATCAAGCCTATGATGCTCTAGCATCCGCCTATGTGCAGGTAGATTTTGTGCCGATTTATGATAGTTTGACGGATTCAGAAGGGCAACTTCAATCAGCCTATACAACGGATGGCCTCCATCTAAGTGTAGCCGGTTATCAAGCCTTATCAGAAGCCTTAAAAGGGGTTCTTTTCTAAAGAAACGGCTTGATTTTGCATTTTTTTTGAAGATAGGTTATAATAGTTCTAATATCCTGGGGTCGTTACGGATTCGACAGGCATTATGAGGCATATTTTGCAACCCGTGTGGCGACGTAAACGCTCAGTTAAATATAACTGCAAAAAATAACACTTCTTACGCTCTAGCTGCCTAAAAACCAGCAGGCGTGACCTGATTTGGATTGCTCGTGTTCAATGACAGGTCTTATGATTAGCGAGATACGATCAAGCCTTGTCTAGTGGTTTGATAAGAGATTAATAGACTCGCAGTTCCTAGGCTTGAGTTATGTGTCGAGGGACTGTTAAAACAATACATAACCTATGGTTGTAGACAAATATGTTGGCAGGTGTTTGGACGTGGGTTCGACTCCCACCGGCTCCATTATGAACAGGTATACAGTAGATTTTTTCCAAATTGTATCCTTTGTTGTATCCTATTTATTCTAGTATGTTAGTGGAGAATTACTCAAGAGGCTGAAGAGGACGGTTTGCTAAATCGTTAGGTCGGGTAACTGGCGCGGGGGTTCGAATCCCCCATTCTCCGTTAGATAAACCCAGTGTTTTTCTAAATAACTATCCTTGGAGGTAGTCTCCAAGAGTAAATTTTCATAATGAGGTGAAACATGAAAAAGATCAAGTTACTAAGTATCTTAGCACTTTCAACAGTTGTCTTGGGTGCATGTTCTGTATTTTCTAATCAGTCATCTGAAGCTTCTTCTGATAACAAGGAGAATACGGAACAAGTTGAGAAGAAAGATGAAGCAGCAGAAGTTAAAGAAAAAGTTACAAAAGATGCTGAGATTCTCTTAGACTCAGTTCTTACTAGCGACTCTGCTCGATTTAAGAAGATTTATGGCGACACTTATGAAAAATGGACTGAGGCAGTATTTGCTGTACAAACAAGTGAAAAAATCAAAGAAGAAGGTCTTTCACCTGCATCTACCTATTCAGTACAATGGCACAAAGATTTCCCTGTAGAAACTCCAGAAGAAACCATTTCAGGTTTCTTGAAGATGAGACGTAGATTATATCAAGATATCGGTTCTTACACTGTTAAAGACGTGAAGGTTGATGAATCAGGAAATACAGCGACTGTTACCTTCAACTCTAAGAAGTTGCACTCTAAAGGATTGGCTTCATCTACAAGGGAAGTTCTCACTACTCTTATTGGAGGTGTTGATAACCTAGGTAAATACAATCAAGCTGGTTCAAACGTTGACATCAAGCGTTACCAAACATTGGTTTCTTACTGGATTTTTGAGCATCTATTTAAGAAAGATTTCTCAACCTACAGTGACGTTGATCCTAACTTAGCTCATACACCTTTCACTACTGGTGATTTTGATACAGAAATCAAATTAACCAAGGATAAGGATGGAAACTGGCTGATTTCACAAGAAGATTACCGTACTTTGGCAACAGAGTTGCTTGATGATACAGAAGGTTATGATAAAATTGTCCGTAAAAACTCAACTAAGTCTAATGATAAATCAACAGACAAGTCTTCAGATAAATCTTCAAACAAATCCACTGATAAATCAACAGACAAATCTTCAGATAAAAAAGATAAAAGTAATATCTAATCCTAAGATTTAGAAGAAAAACAAGTAGTCTTAATAAACTACTTGTTTTTTTATGAATTAGGATACAAAAATGTGGTGTGATAGTTAGAGTAACTCAGCTTTTCATTTCTATATATTGCTCTTAGAACCATAAAAAAACTGCATTAAGGTGCAGTTTTTCTTTATTCTACGGAAGACATGGGATTCGAACCCACGCACGCTGTTACACGCCTACCGCGTTTCCAACACGGCCTCTTAAGCCTCTTGAGTAATCTTCCAACACTTACTAAAATAGTCTACCATAAAGCCTCTTATCTTGCAATAAAAATTCTGGAATTAAGAAAAATGATAGAATTTGATAGAAAATGACAAAAATTGCTTGACTTTGGTAGAGAATGTGCTAGAATGAATAGTGTAAACGATAACAGGAGGTGATTTGGTGTTAAAAACTGAGCGGAAGCAACTGATTTTAGAGGAGTTAAATCAACATCATGTAGTTTCCCTAGAAAAATTGGTTAGTCTATTAGAAACATCAGAATCAACAGTACGAAGAGATTTGGATGAGTTGGAGGCTGAAAACAAGCTTCGCCGTGTGCATGGTGGAGCAGAATTGCCCCACTCCTTGCAGGAAGAAGAAACCATCCAAGAAAAATCTGTCAAAAACCTTCAAGAGAAGAAGCTACTGGCTCAAAAAGCAGCCTCTCTTATTAAGGAGCAAGATGTTATCTTTATTGATGCTGGAACGACAACTGCTTTTTTAATCAAGGAATTGGTTAATAAGAATATCACAGTTGTGACCAACTCCATTCATCATGCGGTTCAGTTGGTTGAAAAACAGATTCCAACTGTCATGGTTGGAGGAAGTGTCAAGATGGCAACAGATGCATGTATCGGTGGTGTTGCTCTTAACCAAATCAATCAATTGCACTTTGACCGTGCCTTTATCGGGATGAATGGTGTCGACGATGGTTATTATACGACTCCAGATATGGAGGAGGGAGCTGTGAAGCGTGCTATTTTAGAGAATGCCAAACAAACCTATGTCTTGGTGGATTCGTCAAAGATTGGACAAACTTGCTTTGCCAAGGTAGCACCACTCAAACGCGCTATTGTCATCACAAGTCAAGGGCATGAGCTCTTGCAGGCTATTAAGAAGAAAACGGAGGTAATAGAAGTATGATTTATACAGTCACACTCAATCCATCTATTGACTATATCGTTCGCTTAGACCAAGTTCAAGTCGGTAGTGTCAATCGTATGGACAGTGATGATAAGTTTGCTGGTGGGAAAGGAATCAATGTCAGTCGTGTCTTGAAACGCTTGGATGTTCCAAATACAGCGACTGGATTTATCGGAGGATTTACTGGTAAATTTATCACAGATACCCTTGCAGAAGAGGAAATCGAAACTCGTTTTGTCCAAGTGGCAGAAGATACTCGTATCAATGTCAAGATTAAAGCAGACCAAGAAACAGAAATTAATGGGACTGGTCCTAATGTTGAGCCCGAACAACTTGAAGAGTTAAAAGCCATTCTTTCAAGTCTGACAGCAGAAGATACGGTTGTGTTTGCGGGTTCGAGTGCTAAGAACCTAGGCAATGTTATCTATAAGGATTTGATTGCATTGACACGCAAGACTGGTGCCCAAGTGGTTTGTGACTTTGAAGGACAGACCTTGATTGATAGCTTGGACTATCAGCCACTTTTGGTCAAACCAAATAATCACGAGCTTGGAGCTATCTTTGGAGTGAAACTCGAAAGTTTTGATGAAATCGAGAAATATGCTCGTCAGTTACTGGCCAAAGGAGCTCAAAACGTCATTATCTCTATGGCTGGTGACGGTGCCCTTCTTGTCACATCTGAAGGAGCATACTTCGCTAAGCCCATCAAGGGAACAGTGAAAAATTCAGTCGGGGCTGGTGACTCTATGGTCGCTGGGTTTACAGGTGAATTTGTCAAATCTAAAGATGCAGTAGAAGCCTTCAAATGGGGAGTTGCTTGTGGCACAGCAACTACTTTCTCAGATGACTTGGCAACAGCGGACTTTATTAAAGAAACATATGAAAAAGTTGAGGTAGAAAAACGATGAAAATTCAAGACCTATTGAGAAAAGATGTCATGTTGCTGGATTTGCAGGCAACTGAAAAAACAGCTGTCATCGAAGAGATGATTAAAAGTTTGGTAGATCACGGTTACGTGACGGATTTTGAAACCTTTAAAGAAGGAATCTTAGCGCGTGAAGCTCTAACTTCCACTGGTTTGGGTGATGGAATCGCTATGCCTCACAGCAAGAACTCTGCAGTTAAAGAAGCTACGGTTCTCTTTGCTAAGTCAAACAAGGGTGTTGACTACGAAAGCTTAGATGGGCAACCAACAGATCTCTTCTTCATGATTGCAGCTCCAGAAGGTGCCAATGATACTCACTTGGCAGCCTTGGCAGAATTGTCTCAATACTTGATGAAAGACGGATTTGCTGACAAACTTCGTCAAGTAACATCTGCAGATCAAGTTATCGAACTCTTTAACCAAGCTTCAGAAAAAGCTGAGGAGCCTGTTCAAGTACCTGCTAATGACTCTGACGACTTTATCGTAGCTGTTACAGCTTGTACGACAGGTATTGCCCACACATACATGGCTCAAGAAGCCCTTCAAAAAGTGGCTGCTGAAATGGGTGTTGGGATTAAGGTTGAAACAAACGGAGCTAGCGGTGTTGGTAACCAACTAACTGTAGAGGACATCCGCAAGGCTAAAGCTGTTATCATCGCTGCTGACAAGGCTGTAGAGATGGATCGCTTTGATGGAAAACCTTTGGTTAACCGTCCAGTTGCAGACGGTATCCGTAAGACAGAAGAGCTGATCAACTTGGCTCTTTCAGGAGATGCTGAAGTTTATCGTGCTGCTAATGGAGCAAAAGCTGCAACAGCATCTAATGAAAAACAAAGTATCGGTGGAGCTTTCTACAAACACTTGATGAGTGGTGTATCTCAAATGTTACCATTCGTTATCGGTGGTGGTATCATGATTGCCCTCGCCTTCTTAATCGACGGAGCTTTTGGTGTGCCACAAGATAGTCTTGGCAACCTCGGATCCTACCATGAACTAGCTTCTATGTTCATGAAAATCGGTGGGGCTGCCTTTGGCTTGATGCTTCCAGTTTTTGCAGGATACGTAGCCTACTCTATCGCTGAAAAACCAGGTTTGGTAGCTGGTTTTGTGGCTGGTGCTATTGCCAAAGAAGGTTTTGCCTTTGGTAAAATTCCTTATGCCGCAGGTGGTGAAGCAACTTCAACCCTTGCAGGTGTCTCATCTGGTTTCCTAGGCGCCCTTGTTGGTGGATTTATCGCAGGTGCTTTAGTTCTTGCCATCAAGAAATACGTAAAAGTTCCTCGTTCACTTGAAGGTGCTAAATCAATCCTTCTCTTGCCACTTCTTGGAACAATCTTGACTGGATTTGTTATGTTAGCTGTCAACATCCCAATGGCAGAAATCAACACTGCTATGAATAACTTCCTAGGCGGTCTTGGGGGAGGTTCAGCTGTCCTTCTTGGTATCGTTCTTGGGGGCATGATGGCTGTTGATATGGGTGGGCCAGTTAATAAAGCGGCTTATGTCTTTGGTACAGGTACGCTTGCAGCGACTGTTTCTTCAGGTGGTTCTGTAGCTATGGCAGCAGTTATGGCTGGAGGAATGGTTCCACCACTTGCTATCTTTGTCGCAACCCTTCTCTTTAAAGATAAATTTACCAAAGAAGAACGCAACTCTGGTTTAACAAACATCATCATGGGCTTGTCATTCATCACTGAAGGAGCGATCCCATTTGGTGCAGCAGACCCAGCTCGTGCGATTCCAAGCTTCATCCTTGGTTCTGCAGTAGCAGGAGGACTCGTTGGTCTTGCAGGAATCAAACTCATGGCACCACACGGAGGAATCTTCGTCATCGCCCTTACTTCAAATGCCCTTCTCTACCTTGCCTTTGTTTTGGTTGGCGCAATTGTAAGTGGTGTGGTTTATGGTTACCTACGCAAACCACAAGCATAAAAAGGATTAGAATAGAAAGATTGTTACCATTTGGTGCAATCTTTTTCTCTATTCGAAATGGCTGTGAAATATGGTATAATAAAAGAATGGCAAACAAGAATACTACGAAAACAAGACGGAGACCGTCTAAAACAGAACTCGAAAGAAAACAGGCTATCCAGAGGATGTTGATTTCCTTAGGAATCGCCTTGTTATTGATTATTGCAGCCCTTAAACTTGGTGCAGCAGGTGTCACTCTTTACAATCTCATTCGACTGGTTGTCGGAAGTTTGGCCTATGTGGCCATTGGTGCCCTCCTCATTTACCTCTTTCTATTTAAATGGATCCGCAAGCAGGAAGGGCTTCTGTCAGGATTTCTCTGTATCTTTGCTGGCTTGCTCTTGATTTTTGAGGCCTACTTGGTATGGAAATATGGCTTGGAGCAGTCAGTTCTAAAAGGGACCCTGTCTCAAGTTATGACGGACCTGACTGGTATGCGGGTGACTAGCTTCGCCGGTGGAGGCTTGCTTGGTGTTGGACTCTATATCCCCATATCCTTTCTTTTCTCCAATATCGGATCGTACTTTATTGGTGTTCTCTTGATTCTAGTTGGGGCACTCTTGGTTAGCCCCTGGTCTATTTATGATGTTGCAGCTTTTATTGGAGCGCAGTTCAGATCCTTCATGGAAAAACAGGAACAGAGAAAACAGGAGCGCTTCATCAAAAGAGAAGAAGAGAAGGCTCGTCAAGAAGCTGAAGAAGCTGCCAGAATTCAGAGAGAACAAGAAGAAAAGGATGCATTGCCGCTTCCTCCTGTAGATCCTGAAACGGGAGAAATCTTATCAGAGGTACCAGACTACGATCTCCCACCAATTCCTGAGGAAGAGTGGATCGAACCGGAGATTATCCTCCCTCAAACTGATTTAGACGTTCCAGATGTGGAAGAAGATTTTGAGGATGAAGAGGTGCAGGTTGATTTTTCTGCCAAGGAAGCCCTCGAATACAAACTGCCAAGCTTGCAACTCTTTGCGCCAGATAAACCCAAAGACCAGTCCAAGGAAAAGAAGATTGTTCGAGAAAATATCAAAATCCTAGAAGAAACCTTTGCCAGCTTTGGTATCAAGGTGACGGTGGAACGGGCTGAAATTGGGCCATCAGTTACCAAGTATGAAGTCAAGCCAGCAGTCGGTGTACGGGTTAACCGCATTTCCAATCTGGCAGACGACTTAGCGCTTGCTCTGGCGGCCAAGGATGTTCGGATTGAGGCTCCAATCCCTGGTAAATCCTTAGTCGGAATTGAGGTTCCTAACTCTGAAATTGCGACCGTTTCCTTCCGTGAACTCTGGGAACAGTCTCAGACTAAACCAGAAAATCTCCTCGAAATTCCTCTAGGTAAGGCTGTCAATGGAACTGCTCGCACCTTTGACCTTTCCAAGATGCCCCACCTACTTGTTGCAGGTTCGACGGGATCAGGGAAGTCAGTCGCAGTTAACGGTATTATCGCTAGCATTCTGATGAAAGCAAGACCAGATCAGGTCAAGTTTATGATGGTGGATCCAAAGATGGTTGAGTTATCGGTTTACAACGACATTCCTCATCTCTTGATCCCAGTTGTGACTAATCCACGCAAGGCCAGCAAGGCTCTCCAAAAGGTCGTGGATGAGATGGAAAACCGTTACGAACTCTTCGCTAAGGTTGGAGTGCGAAATATCGCTGGTTACAATGCCAAGGTTGAGGAATTTAATAGCCAATCTGAGTACAAACAAGTACCGCTGCCTTTGATTGTTGTAATTGTTGATGAGTTGGCAGACCTCATGATGGTGGCTAGCAAGGAAGTAGAAGATGCCATCATTCGTCTCGGACAGAAGGCGCGTGCCGCAGGGATTCACATGATTCTCGCAACGCAACGTCCATCGGTTGATGTCATCTCTGGTCTCATTAAAGCCAATGTCCCATCTCGTGTGGCTTTTGCAGTTTCATCAGGTACAGATTCACGAACCATCTTGGATGAGAATGGAGCAGAAAAACTGCTTGGTCGAGGAGATATGCTCTTTAAACCAATTGATGAAAATCATCCAGTCCGTCTGCAAGGTTCCTTTATCTCGGATGATGATGTTGAACGTATTGTAAACTTCATCAAGGCTCAGGCAGATGCGGACTATGATGACAGCTTTGACCCAGGAGATGTTCCTGAAAATGAAGGAGATTTTTCTGATGGTGAAGCTTGTGGCGATCCGCTTTTTGAAGAAGCTAAGGCTTTGGTTATCGAAACCCAGAAAGCTAGCGCTTCGATGATTCAGCGTCGTTTGTCAGTTGGATTTAACCGTGCGACTCGCCTTATGGAAGAACTCGAAATGGCAGGTGTCATCGGTCCAGCTGAGGGAACCAAACCACGAAAAGTATTGCAACAATAAAAAAATAACTTCTTTCCAAATTTGGAAAGAAGTTATTTTTGTGATTACTGGTTCGTTTTAGTTTCAGAACTCGTCGTATTTGACTGTGTTCCGTTATCGCTTGTTTCTTTATTTGTAGCTGGTGTAGAAGAGTCCTGAGTTGTTGTTTTCTGATCTTCTTTTTTCTCCTCTTTTTTATTGGATTGAGAAGTTTCTTCTTGCGTGGTATTTTCTTTAGTAGAAGTGTTGTCCCTGTTAGGAGTAGTATTTTCCTGAGGGGATTCTTTTTGAATTTCCTTGACAACAGTTGTTTGAGTTGTCGTCGGTTCTTTCTTGTTGTTTTTGTTATTATCCATAGCGTTCATAATGGTTATAGTAGCAGTTATCAGACCAAGGATACTACCGATGGTAGCAATCGTTTTTTGAAAGACAGTAAATCCCTTTTTGATGTGTTCTGTTTTTGGTTTTGATGTTCTACGATAGTTAGACATGATACTCTCCTTTAATTATGATTTATTATACCTCATTTCTTTAAAAAAATCTTAAAAAAAGAGAAGATTTTTCTACACGAACTTCAGTAGTCTTAGTTGAAATAAAATATGACTTATGATAAAATAAAATTGAGAAAGCGTTTTCAAAAAAAGAGGGTGTTATATGTTCGAAATTAGAAATTTGAGCCTCTCTTTTGCAGGCAGGCGGTTGCTAGAGCCAACAGATTTGATATTTGAAAGGGGAAAAGTATATACAATATATGGGAAGTCAGGCGTAGGAAAGTCTTCTTTACTAAATAAAATTGGCTTAATCTCTGCTACGGACCCTAGTGTTTCTTATTTCTTTGATGGAAAAGAGATTGATACCGAAAATAAGAAATCAGTCTCTGCCTTTATAGCTGAAGAAGTAGCCTTTGTATTTCAGGGTCAAAATCTAATAAATGATTTGACCGTATTTGAAAATTTAAAACTGGCTTTAAACTTTTATGGCTTGAATCCAGATGAAATAGAAAGTAAAATTGACACAGTATTGGCGGATTTAGAGATTTCTTCTTTAAAGCACGCTTACCCAGAAGATTTATCCGGTGGTGAAGAGCAACGAGTGGCAATCGCAAGAGCCTTAGTTACAGAAAAGACTCTCATCTTAGCTGATGAACCAACAAGTTCCTTGGATAAAGAAAATAGAGAAAAAGTCTCCTCCTTGTTAATTGATTTAGCTCACAAATATCATAAAATTGTATTAATTGTTTCGCATGATGAGGCGATGATTGCAAGAGGAGATGTTCAGCTTCATTTTAAAGACCATCAATTAGTTGGAAATTGTCTTATTTTGAATTCTGATGAAGGGATAAAGGATTCTAAGAAGTGGACCTCCTATTTGTCGTCTTCTCATACGAAGTTATCTGTTTTGAAACATAGAAGGCCTTTTTTACCTAGATTATTAGCGTTTTTTATCGCATTTGTAGTTGCTATAGCAGTAACTTCTATCAACTTTCAGTCCTTATTTGCAGATAAGTATCACCAACTGGTGAACAACTCACTCGAAAATGGCTTCTTGGTGATTAATGATTCGCTTCATTTACAAACTACAAAAGTATTGGATGATTTTCTCAGTTTTGATAAGGAGGAAATCACCTCAATTAGCACAAGTCAGAATATTCAAACTATAAAGCCTTATATAGAGTTTCTCTCTTTAGGGATGACGTTTGATAATTCAAAAGACTATTCAAAACTTCAAAAGAACTTTCAGCCAACTTTGACGATTGATGGTCAGACCAGAAGTTTGACAAGAAATTTTTCAATTCAACCCTTGTATCAGACAAATACAACACAGAGGCAGATAAAGTATTTTGATAGGAGCAATGAAAAAGGGATTTATATATCTGAACAATTCGTTTCAGATCAAAAATTACCGAATATAGTTTCGGGATCTACCGTGACACTGACTTTTTATATTCCAATTTCTTTATATGAATCAAGTATAGAGAAAGAGGGGAATGTATTGAAAGGAGATGGCGATTTATTTGTCAAAGTGGATAAAACATATCCTGTTTTAGGGATTGTTAAAAAAAGTTATCCGTTTGAATATTCCCCTCATGGGAACACCCTATTTATGAATATTGCTGAAATGGAAGAATTACAAAATGAAGCAATTCAACAGCATCCCATGACGAAGATGGCTTTAGATGGCTTTCCTTTGAAATCATGGATGCCGAGTGCGATTCATGTGTTACTAAAGGATAGCAGTGCTATTCCTGAAGAATTGAGTAGGATAAGAGCTATCTCTTCACAAATCACTATTTTATCCTCATATAAAAACTACGAAGAATTTAATAAAGGACTCACCTATATCAGGCAATTTTTAATGTTGCTATCCCTAGTCTTACTCATCCTTGTCATCGCAGTATTGTCCTTTGTTTTCTTTTTGCTCAATCGTCCTCGACGCTTTGAAGTAGGGATTTTAAAATCTTTGGGATACAGTACTCAAAATATTGTTTGGCTTTTCTTAAAAGAATTAATTGGTTATGGTAAAACGATTTCGATATTAGCAAGTTGTTTACTCGTCATTCTTTCCATTTTAGCAATTCAAGTGCTTAAATTGGAAGTTTCTGATGTTTTTCAATTCTATCTAACTTCCGTTTTCACCTTAATTGGATTATCAGTTTCAGTACTGATAATAAGTGGCTTACTCCCTATATACACAACTTGTAGGCAAACAGTTGTAGATACTATTCGAAAGAATGGATGAGGTGATATCATGAAACATAAGATAATGAAGAAAATAGTAGCGGTAGTGTTTACTATCCTATTGTTAACATTCTCAAGTCAAGTACATGCAGGTTATGTAAGTAAGTCTAGTTATTTAGAAGGTTATAGCTTGGTAGGCTTGAATGTTCTTAATGTGACTTTTCATGCTTCTGGCTATTCTTATAGTTATAGTGGCAGTGTGTCAAATATGTATTTCACTGACTGGGCTTGGTTTCCTAATACGATAAGCAATCGTTCCACTTGGAAAAGTTCGATTCCCTATGGTCAACGTGCAAATGGTACAGTCCAGATAGGTGTTGGAGTAAATTCGCCTTGGGGAGCGGTTAATCTCTGGGGCGGACAATATTACTTTTCTTTAGATTTTTAACAGAGATAATCAAAGTTAGATAGAATGAATAATAATACTCTTGGTGATGGCATCAAGAGTATTTTATGTTATTCAGATTAATGCAAACATTGCCCTTTCTTGTCGCAGGTCTATTTTCGTGATACAATAGAAGGAGTGATTTTAGAAAGCGTGAGAAAACATGATCTACTTTGATAATTCGGCGACAACCAAGCCTTATCCTGAAGCACTTGAAACTTACATGCAGGTCGCTTCAAAAATTGTAGGAAATCCGTCTAGTCTCCATCGTTTGGGAGATCAGGCAACACGAATTTTAGATGCTTCCCGGCAGCAAGTTGCAGATTTGATTGGCAAGAAAAGTGATGAAATCTTCTTTACCTCTGGTGGAACAGAAGGGGATAACTGGGTTATCAAGGGTGTGGCCTTTGAAAAAGCCCAGTTTGGCAAGCACATCATCGTATCAGCTATTGAGCATCCGGCAGTCAAGGAGTCAGCTCTCTGGCTGAAAAGTCAAGGTTTTGAGGTGGATATTGCCCCAGTTGATAGTAGAGGATTCGTGGTTGTTGAGGCTCTAGAGGATTTGATACGTCCTGATACGACGCTCGTCTCCATCATGGCAGTTAACAATGAAATTGGCTCTATCCAGCCTATTGAAGCTATTTCAAAACTGTTAGCAGACAAGCCGACCATTTCCTTCCATGTTGATGCGGTTCAGGCACTTGCTAAGATTCCGACTGAAAACTATCTGACAGATCGAGTGGATTTCGCAACCTTTTCGAGTCATAAGTTTCATGGTGTCAGAGGTGTTGGATTTGTCTATATCAAGTCTGGTAAGAGGATCATGCCTCTTTTAACAGGTGGTGGTCAAGAGGGAGACTATCGTTCGACAACTGAGAATGTGGCAGGGATCGCTGCAACAGCCAAAGCTCTCCGTTTATCTATGGAAAAGTTAGCTGTCTTTACTAGCAAGACGGGGCAGATGAAGGCAGTCATTCGTCAAGCCCTTCTGGATTATCCAGATATTTTTGTCTTTTCAGATGAGGAAGACTTTGCCCCTCATATCCTGACTTTTGGGATTAAGGGTGTTCGTGGTGAAGTCATCGTTCACGCCTTTGAAGACTATGATATTTTCATCTCAACGACTTCTGCTTGTTCGTCCAAGGCAGGAAAACCTGCGGGAACCTTGATTGCCATGGGAGTGGACAAAGATAAGGCCCAGTCAGCTGTGCGTCTAAGCCTAGACCTGGAAAATGATATGAGTCAAGTCGAGCAGTTTTTGACCAAGCTAAAATTAATTTACAATCAAACTAGAAAAGTAAGATAGGAGTATTTATGCAGTATTCAGAAATTATGATTCGTTACGGTGAATTGTCAACCAAGCACAAAAATCGTATGCGTTTCATCAATAAACTTCGTAATAATATTTCAGACGTTTTGTCCATCTATCCCCAAGTTAAGGTAACCGCAGATCGTGACCGTGCCCACGCTTACCTCAATGGAGCTGATTATACAGCAGTAGCAGAATCGCTCAAACAAGTCTTTGGAATCCAAAACTTTTCTCCCGTTTATAAGGTTGAAAAGTCTGTAGAAGTTCTTAAATCAGCTGTCCAAGAGATTATGAAAGCTATCTACAAGGAGGGCATGACCTTTAAAATCACTAGTAAGCGAAGCGACCACAACTTCGAATTGGATAGTCGAGAACTCAATCAAACTCTTGGTGGTGCTGTTTTCGAGGCTATTCCAAACGTGCAAGCTCAGATGAAAAATCCAGATATTAATCTTCAGGTTGAGATTCGTGAAGAGGCTGCCTATCTTTCCTATGAAACTTTTCGTGGAGCAGGAGGATTACCTGTGGGAAGTTCTGGTAAAGGCATGCTCATGTTGTCAGGAGGGATTGACTCACCTGTGGCAGGTTATCTAGCTCTTAAACGTGGGGTAGATATCGAGGCAGTTCACTTTGCCAGTCCGCCATACACAAGTCCTGGCGCCCTCAAGAAAGCCCACGATTTGACCCGTAAATTAACCAAGTTTGGTGGAAATATCCAGTTTATCGAAGTACCTTTCACTGAGATTCAAGAGGAAATCAAGGCTAAAGCGCCAGAAGCCTACCTCATGACCTTGACCCGTCGTTTTATGATGCGCATTACCGACCGTATTCGTGAGGTACGAAATGGTTTAATTATCATCAATGGAGAAAGTCTTGGTCAAGTAGCGAGCCAGACCTTGGAAAGCATGCAGACTATCAACGCTGTGACTAGCACTCCAATTATTCGTCCCGTGGTTACGATGGACAAGTTGGAAATCATTGACATCGCGCAGGAAATCGATACTTTTGAAATTTCAATCCAGCCTTTTGAAGACTGCTGTACTATTTTTGCACCTGACCGTCCTAAGACCAATCCTAAGATAGAGAATGCAGAGCAGTATGAAAAACGCATGGATGTTGAAGGCTTGGTTGAGCGAGCAGTGGCTGGAATTATGATCACTAAGATTACGCCTCAGGTTGAAAAAGATGCTGTCGATGACTTGATTGACAATCTCCTCTAATCAGAAAATCCAGAAGAATTCAGAAAAATAAATGAAAAAAGTTAGTTATTTATCCTTAAAATGGACATTTACTGACTTTTTTTCTATTTTTATGGTATAATGAGATAAAATTTTGAATATAGAGAGTTTTCTGACAATGAATCATTCCTACTTTTACTTAAAAATGAAAGAACACAAACTTAAGGTTCCTTATACAGGAAAAGAGCGTCGTGTGCGTGTGCTCCTGCCAAAGGACTACGAGAAAGACACAGACCGTTTTTACCCAGTTGTATACTTTCATGATGGGCAAAATGTCTTTTACAGCAAGGAGTCTTATATCGGACACTCATGGAAGATCATTCCGGCTATTAAACGAAATCCTGACATCAGTCGCATGATTGTCGTTGCCATAGATAATGACGGCATGGGGCGGATGAATGAGTATGCGGCTTGGAAGTTTCAAGAATCTCCTATCCCAGGCCAGCAGTTTGGTGGTAAGGGTGTGGAGTATGCCGAGTTTGTCATGGAGGTGGTCAAGCCTTTTATCGATGAAACCTATCGTACCAAAGCTGATCGCCAGCACACGGCTATGATTGGTTCGTCACTAGGAGGCAATATTACTCAGTTTATCGGGCTAGAGTACCAAGATAGAATTGGTTGTCTAGGTGTTTTTTCATCTGCCAACTGGCTTCACCAAGAAGCCTTTAACCGCTATATCGAGCGGAAGAAATTGACGCCTGAACAGCGCATTTTCATCTATGTAGGAACAGAAGAAGCAGACGATACGGACAAGACCTTGATGGCTGGCAATATTAAACAAGCCTATATCGACTCGTCGCTTCGCTATTACCGTGATTTGATTGCAGGTGGAGTACACTTGGATAATCTTGTCTTGAAAGTTCAGTCTGGTGCCATCCATAGTGAAATACCTTGGTCGGAAAATTTACCAGACTGTCTCCGATTTTTTGCAGAGAAATGGTAAGTTAAGAAAGGAGAAAGCCAATGCATATTGAAAACCTTAGCCACTGGAGTGGCAATCTCAACCGTGAAATGTACCTCAACCGTTATGGACATGCTGGGATTCCAGTTGTTGTTTTTGCTTCATCTGGTGGCAGTCACAACGAATACTATGATTTTGGCATGATAGATGCCTGTGCTTCCTTTATCGAGGAAGGGCGAGTCCAGTTCTTTACTCTCTCCAGTGTTGACAGTGAGAGCTGGCTGGCTACTTGGAAAAATGGTCATGACCAGGCGGAGATGCATCGTGCCTACGAACGCTATGTGATTGAGGAGGCCATTCCTTTTATCAAGCATAAGACAGGTTGGTTTGATGGCATGATGACGACAGGATGCTCAATGGGGGCTTACCATGCACTTAATTTCTTTCTCCAGCATCCAGATGTCTTTACCAAGGTGATTGCCCTCAGTGGTGTTTACGACGCACGTTTCTTCGTTGGCGATTACTACAATGACGATGCTATTTACCAAAACTCGCCAGTAGATTATATCTGGAATCAAAACGACGGCTGGTTTATTGATCGTTACCGTCAGGCAGAAATCGTCGTTTGTACAGGACTTGGTGCCTGGGAACAAGACGGTCTACCATCTTTCTACAAGCTTAAAGAAGCCTTTGACCAGAAACAAATTCCAGCCTGGTTTGCTGAATGGGGACACGATGTCGCCCACGACTGGGAATGGTGGCGTAAACAAATGCCCTATTTTCTTGGACACCTGTATCTATAAAAGGAGTTGCCTATGAATTACCTTGTTATTTCTCCCTACTATCCGCAAAACTTTCAACAGTTTACCATCGAGCTAGCTAATAAAGGCATCACAGTCTTGGGAATTGGTCAGGAGCCCTACGAACAACTTGATGAACCTTTGCGCAATAGCTTGACCGAGTATTTCCGTGTAGATAATCTTGAGAACATAGACGAAGTCAAACGTGCAGTAGCTTTTCTTTTCTACAAGCATGGCCCTATCGACCGCATCGAGTCCCACAATGAATACTGGCTTGAGCTGGATGCAGCACTTCGTGAGCAATTCAATGTTTTTGGTGCCAAACCAGAGGATCTCAAAAAGACCAAGTTTAAGTCTGAGATGAAGAAACTTTTCAAAAAAGCAGGTGTCCCTGTGGTACCTGGTACTGTTATCCAGACGGAAGCAGATGTGGATAAAGCAGTGAAAGAAATCGGTCTACCAATGATTGCCAAACCTGACAATGGAGTGGGAGCGGCAGCAACCTTTAAGCTTGAGACAGAAGACGATGTAAATCACTTTAAGGCTGAATGGGACCATTCAACCGTTTATTTCTTTGAAAAATTTGTCACTTCTAGCGAAATCTGTACCTTTGACGGGCTTGTGGACAAGGATGGCAACATCGTCTTTTCAACGACTTTTGATTATGCCCATACACCACTTGATCTCATGATTTATAAGATGGACAATTCCTACTATGTACTCAAGGATATGGATCCAAAACTGCGCAAGTATGGCGAGGCCATTGTCAAAGAATTTGGAATGAGAGAACGCTTTTTCCATATCGAGTTTTTCCGTGACGGGGACGACTACATTGCCATTGAGTACAATAACCGTCCTGCAGGTGGCTTTACCATTGATGTTTATAACTTTGCCCACTCCTTGGATCTCTACCGAGGTTATGCAGCTATTGTCGCAGGAGAAGAGTTCCCAGCATCAGAATTTGAACCTCAATACTGTCTAGCTACTTCACGTCGTGCCAATGCAAATTATGTCTATTCAGAAGAAGACTTGCTTGCTAAGTACAGCCAGCAATTCAAGGTCAAAAAAATCATGCCAGCAGCCTTTGCAGAGCTACAAGGAGATTACCTTTATATGCTGACCACTCCGAGTCGCCAAGAGATGGAGCAGATGATTGTAGACTTTGGTCAACGTCAAGAATAACGATTAGGATGAAAGGAGTTTGACCCCTTTTGTCCTTTTCTTAAAGATAAGTTAAATAAAGCGTTTTCCATAGATTCTTTTAGAAAAGATATTGCTAAAAGGGCTAAAAATTGATAGAATAAGGATTGTCTAAAAAAATTTAAGGAGAATCTATCAAATGGATTTTACATGGGCTATTAAATATGCCACAGAATTCTTAGGAACTGCTATTTTGATCATTCTTGGTAATGGTGCAGTTGCTAACGTTGAACTTAAAGGTACGAAAGGTCACCAAAGTGGCTGGCTCGTTATCGCGGTTGGTTATGGTATGGGGGTTATGATCCCAGCTTTGATGTTTGGTAATGTATCTGGTAACCACATCAACCCAGCTTTCACTCTTGGACTTGCTGTTAGTGGACTTTTCTCTTGGGATCAAGTACCATATTACATCCTAGCACAAGTTTTGGGAGCAATCTTTGGTCAAGCTTTGGTTGTAGCGACTCACCGTCCTTACTACTTGAAGACAGAGAACCCTAACAATATCTTGGGTACCTTCTCAACAATTTCAAGCATCGACCACGGTACAAAAGAATCACGTTTTGCAGCTACTGTTAACGGATTCCTCAATGAGTTTGTAGGTTCATTTGTTCTTTTCTTTGCAGCACTTGGTTTGACTAAAAACTTCTTTGGTGCAGAGGTTCTTCAATACATGAAACAAATGGCTACTCAAGCTGGACAAACTGTTGATTTAAGTGAATTGGCAGTGAAAGCTCAAGTAGCTCCACATACAGCTGCTGGGATCTCAGTTGCGCACTTGGCACTTGGTTTCCTAGTGATGGCCTTGGTAACTTCACTCGGTGGACCTACTGGTCCTGGTTTGAACCCAGCTCGTGACTTTGGACCACGTCTTCTTCACGAACTCCTTCCAAAATCAGTTCTTGGTCAACACAAGGGTGATTCAAAATGGTGGTATGCATGGGTTCCGGTTGTAGCTCCAATTGCAGCGGGTATTGCAGCAGTAGCACTATTCAAATTACTTTACCTATAAAAAATAAAACTGGGGAATCCCAGTTTTTTTCTTGTAAAATTTCTAAATAAAATAGATATGGCTTGTAAAATATTCGAAAATCCTTTAAAATAAAAGAGTTGGAGGAATATATGAATGTGAATGAGATTGTTCGGATCGTTCCGACTTTGAAAGTTAATAATCGAAAATTAAATGAAAGATTTTACATTGAAACTCTGGGGATGAAACCTTTGCTGGAAGAGTCTGCCTTTCTTTCATTAGGCGACCAGACAGGTATGGAGAGATTGATTTTAGAAGAGGCTCCAAGCATGCGAACACGCAAAGTTGAAGGACTTAAGAAGCTAGCTAGACTCTTGATAAAGGTTGAGAATCCTTCTGAAATTGAAGCTCTTCTTTCTCAGATGAAGTCTCTTCCTCGCCTATTTAAAGGAAACCGTGGGTATGCTTTTGAGATTGTTTCACCTGAAGAGGATGTGATTCTTGTTCATGCGGAAAATGATGTAAGAGATCTGGTTCTACTGGAAACTATTCCTGAATTTTATTCAAATACAAGTATAAAATATGTGAGTCAATTTGAGGTTTCTATGGAGTTGCGTTTGCCTGAAGGGACAGAGAGTTTACTTGATCCTGAAGGAGTAGCGCCAGTAATTACCTTTACTAAAGGGCAAGGATCAGATTTGGCTGTTGAAAACAATGTCACTTGGGACCTGACGATGTTAAAATTTTTAGTCAAGAATTTTGATCTAACCAGTCTTCGTCAGAAATTTGAAAAGACAGGCTACTTTGTCCCTAAGTCTGAAAAATTCTTCCTTAGTAAAGATACCAATAACATTGAATTGTGGTTTGAAGAAGCATGAAGTTGGAAAAAATTCTAAGAAAAATAGAAAATCAAATCGAGGCAGGGATTTATCCCGGGGCCTCTTTTGCGTATTATAAGGATGGTGAATGGAAAGAGTCTTATCTGGGATTGAGTGATCCAGAACGAGACTTGAAGACAGAAAGTGGTTTGGTTTATGATCTAGCGAGTGTTAGTAAAGTCGTGGGAGTAGGGACGGTTCTTATCTTCTTGTGGCAGCAAGGCAAATTAGATATTGAGCGACCGGTAACGGATTTTTTACCGAAGTGTGATTATCCTGATATCACTATACGGCAACTTCTGACCCATGCTACAGACTTGGACCCCTTTATTCCCAATCGAGACAAGTTAAGTGCAGAGGAATTAAGAGAAGCCATGTTTCACCTCAACAGACGAAATCAGCCAGCCTTCCTATACTCGGACGTTCACTTTTTACTCTTGGGCTTTCTTTTGGAAAAAATCTTTAACCAAGACTTGGATCATATTATAGAAGAACAAGTTTTGGAACCATGGAAGATGGGAGAAACCCGATTTGGACCAGTTACCTGTGCTGTTCCAACTGTTCGTGGACAGAAAGCAGGAGTCGTTCATGATCGTAAGGCTCGTGTGCTTGGAAAGCACGCTGGAAGTGCAGGTTTATTTTCTACAGTGGCTGATTTGAAACCCTTTTTGGAGCACTATTTAAAAGATTCATTTGCAGAAGAGTTAACACAGAATTTTTCAGACTTAGATGATAAGGAGCGGTCCCTAGCCTGGAATCTGGAAGGAGACTGGCTGGATCATACGGGCTATACAGGTACCTTCATTATGTGGAATCGGGAGAAGGAGGAAGCGGCTATCTTTTTATCCAATCGAACGTATGAGAAGGATGAGCGTGCCCAGTGGATAGTTGATCGAAACCAAGTCATGGAAATGATTCGTCAAGAAGAGTAGGGGGAAGCATGTCAAAAATCGTAAAAGGAACTCTGTATACAGTAGTAGCAGGGATTGCTTGGGGCTTGTCAGGAACCAGTGGTCAATACCTAATGGCACACGGGACTTCCGCTCTAGTCTTGACCAATTTGCGACTTATCATTGCAGGCTTGGCACTGGTGTTCTTATCCTATACGACTTCAAAGGATAAACTCTATGCTTTTTTAAAAGACAGAAAAAGTCTGCTATCTCTGTTGTTATTTGCCTTGTTCGGGCTTTTCTTAAACCAGTTTGCCTATCTTTCTGCCATTCAGGAAACCAATGCTGGAACTGCGACAGTTCTCCAGTATGTATGCCCCGTTGGGATCTTGATTTATACTTGTATCAAGGACAAGGTAGCTCCGACTCTAGCTGAGATTATTTCGATTGGATTGGCTATAGGAGGAACTTTTCTGATCGCGACGCATGGGAAAGTCGACCAGTTGTCTGTCACACCTGCTGGACTTTTCTGGGGCCTCTTTTCTGCCCTGACCTATGCCCTCTATATTATCCTTCCCATCGCTTTGATTAAGAAGTGGGGCAGTATTTCGGTGATTGGTGTCGGGATGGTTATTTCTGGTGTAGTGGCTCTTCCTTTCACAGGAGTCTTACGGGCTAGCATACCAACCAGCTTAGATTTTCTCTTTGCATTTGCTGGGATTATCATCATCGGAACGGTTTTTGCCTATACAGCTTTCCTAAAAGGAGCTAGTCTGATAGGCCCTGTTAAGTCTAGTTTATTAGCTTCCATAGAACCAATTTCTGCTGTTTTCTTTGCCTTTTTGATTATGAAGGAACAGTTTTATGCGATTGATTTTGTCGGTATGGCTATGATTTTACTAGCCGTGACCATTATTTCATTGAAAGATTTACTGCTGGAAATAAAGAGTAAGTAATAAAAAAATCCACTCAATCGAGTGGATTTTGTTTGTATAGATGATTAGTCTTTATTTTCGTGTGGCAAAATCAAGTTCAAGATGATTCCTGTCATGGCTGATAGAGCAGTACCTGAAAGTGTAACTGGGCCAAGTTTGAGGATAGCTCCACCAAGTCCAAGTACCAACATGGCACTAGCAATGATGAGGTTACGCATTTGACTGAAGTCAACGCGTTCCTTAATCAAAACTTTCAAACCGTTGCTGGCGATAACTCCGTAGAGAAGGATGGACATGCCACCAAGCACAGCATTTGGAATGGTTGAAATCAAGGCAGTAAATTTCCCTAGGAAGCTAAGAGCAATGGCGATGAAGGCCGCGTTACGGATAACGGAGACAGAAGCGATACGAGTCATCCCGATAACCCCTGTATTTTCTCCGTAGGTCGTATTAGCTGGTCCACCGAGGAAGGCGGATACAGATGTCGCGATACCATCACCAAGAAGCGTACGGTGAAGTCCTGGTTCTTTCAGGAATTGACGGCCACAGATTTGGCTTAAAACTGTGTGGTCTCCGATGTGTTCTGAAATGGTTACAATAGCGATTGGCAAGATGGCGATTGTTTCAGGACCGAAGTACAAGTTGTACTCTTTAAAGGCTCCACCTGTACTAAATGGCAAGTAGAAACCAGGAATTTCAAACCAATTGGCTTGAAGAACTGGGGTAAAGTCAACCAAACCAAGCATCATAGCGAAGATATACCCACCGATGATGGCAAAGAGGAAAGGAATGATACGAAGGAAACCTTTTCCTTTTGTATTGATAAAGGCGGCAATCAAGAATGTAACAACGGCTACAAGGGCGTTTTTCCAGTTTCCGTCTGCTACGAGTCCAGCATTCGTTACAGCAGAACCAGCAAGACCAAGACCGATAACGATAATCATAGGTCCGATAATGATTGGAGGCAAGAGTTTGTCAATCCATTTCGTACCTGCAAAACGAACACTTGTTGCTACAAGGACATAGACCAAACCAGTCAAGATGACCCCAGTTTGAGCGGCAGATACATCGCCCCCCATTTCTTTCATGGCTAAAGACATAGCCGTGATAAAGGCGAATGAAGAACCTAGATAAACTGGAACCTTAAAGCAAGTAGAAATCATGTAGATAAGTGTTCCAATACCGGATGCGAAGAGAGCAACCGATACGGGCATTCCCAAAATTAAGGGAACGAGAATGGTTGCACCAAACATGGCAAATACGTGCTGGAAGCTTAGAAGAATGCCTTTACCAGCAGAAGGACGTTGATCAACGTCTAGTAACAAGTCAACAGTTGATTCCTGTTTCATAAAAACCTCACTTTTGGGCACCAAAAAAGAGCCCATTATTTTGCAGCAATAGGCCCTCAGAGTAAGACTTTTTAAAAAATAGCTATCTTTTAAAAATTTATATAAATCTGCGCCTTCGTCACCTCACAGGATGACATTAAAAACCTTTGCTTAGGATAGTATAGCAGAAAAAATTCGTTTTGTAAACGAATTTTTCCCGAGCCTAGAAATGTGAGAGCGAGGTTCGTTTTGTAAACAATTTTTTCCCGAGCCCAGAAATGCGAGAGTGAGGTTCGTTTTGTAAATTGTTTAAAGAGGGCGTTTGTTTGGCATGCCAGCCTTTCTTGGGTACTTGTTAGGCGTCTCCTTTTTCTTTTCGACGACCGTGATGTAGCGAGGATCTCCATTTGGCAGGGCATAGCTGAGGTTTTCCTCTACCTTACTAAAGAGGAGGTTGAGGGCATTCTTGGCTTCTAGCAATTCCTCAGGAGCATTGCTGGCCTTGAGTGCCAATAGTTTTCCGCCGACTTTAAGATAGGGAATAGTCAGTTCAGACAAGATCTGCATACGGGCAACCGCACGAGCTGTCACCATATCAAACTGGGCACGGAAGTTCTTGTCTTGGGCAAAGTCTTCTGCACGTCCATGGTAGAAGTGAACTCCGTCCAAATCCAACTCTTGAGCCAAAAGTTGAAGGAAGTTGATGCGCTTATTGAGCGAATCAATGATGGTCACATCTAACTGAGGATAGAGGATTTTCATGGGTAGACTAGGAAATCCTGCCCCCGCTCCGATATCAAGAAGTTTGATAGTTTCATTTGAAATCAAGCCTTGCAGAATAGGTGCAATCGAATCATAAAAATGTTTGAGATAAACTTCTTCTTTGTCTGTAATAGCGGTCAGGTTAATCTTTTCATTCCACTCGACCAAGAGTTCAAAATACCGTTCAAATTGGTTCTTTTGCTGGTCCGAAAGTGGAAGATTTTGCTCAGCTAGTAGGCTGTAAAATGTTTCTGGTTTCATAGTAGTTTCCTTCTCTGGTATCATCTTATTTTACCATATTCATTAAAAATTTGATATACTGGTAGTAATCTAAAAGCAGAAAGGAATAAGATTATGACTTGGATTATTCTTGGAGTTTTGGCTCTGATTGTTATTTTTGTGATTGTTAGCTATAACGGTTTGGTTAAAAATCGTATGCAGACCAAGGAGGCTTGGAGCCAGATTGATGTTCAGTTGAAGCGTCGTAATGATCTCCTCCCAAACTTGATTGAAACAGTCAAAGGCTATGCGAAATATGAAGGTTCTACCTTGGAAAAAGTAACAGAACTTCGTAGACAAGTAGCCGCAGCAACTTCACCGGCAGAAGCTATGAAGGCCAGTGATGCCCTTACCCGCCAGATTTCTGGTATCTTTGCAGTAGCAGAGAATTACCCAGACTTGAAAGCTAGTGCTAACTTTATCAAATTGCAAGAAGAGTTGACCAATACAGAAAATAAAATTTCTTACTCTCGTCAACTCTACAACAGTGTTGTCAGCAACTACAATGTAAAACTTGAAAGTTTCCCAAGCAACATCATTGCAGGACTATTTGGCTTTAAAGCTGCAGACTTCCTTCAAACACCTGAAGAGGAAAAGGCAGTTCCTAAAGTTGACTTTAGCAGTTTAGGTGACTAAGATGTTGTTTGATCAAATTGCGAGCAATAAACGAAAAACCTGGATTTTGTTGCTGGTTTTCTTCCTACTCTTGGCCTTGGTTGGTTATGCGGTTGGCTATCTCTTTATGCGCTCAGGTCTTGGGGGTATGATTATAGCCTTGATTATTGGTCTTATCTACGCTCTGACCATGATCTTTCAATCGACAGAGATTGTCATGTCTATGAATGGGGCGCGTGAGGTTGATGAGCAAACTGCACCAGACCTCTACCATGTAGTAGAAGATATGGCCATGGTCGCTCAGATTCCCATGCCGCGTGTTTTCATCATTGAGGATTCTTCTTTAAATGCCTTTGCGACAGGTTCGAATCCGCAGAATGCAGCTGTCGCAGCCACTTCGGGTCTTCTGGCTATCATGAATCGTGAGGAGCTAGAAGCTGTTATGGGGCATGAAGTCAGTCATATCCGAAACTACGATATTCGCATTTCGACCATTGCTGTCGCCCTTGCCAGTGCCATTACCCTTCTGTCTAGTATGGCAGGACGGATGATGTGGTGGGGAGGAGCAGGTCGCAGACGGAGTGATAATGATCGCGATGGAAATGGTTTGGAGATTATCATGCTTATTATCTCTCTCTTAGCCATTGTTCTAGCACCTCTCGCAGCAACTTTGGTGCAACTTGCCATTTCCCGTCAGAGGGAATTTCTGGCGGATGCATCCAGTGTGGAGTTGACTCGCAATCCTCAAGGGATGATCAATGCCTTGCGTAAGTTGGAGAATAGCGAGCCGATGCATCACCATGTTGACGATGCCAGCAGCGCTCTTTATATCAATGATCCGAAGAAAGGTGGCGGACTTCAAAAACTCTTTTATACCCACCCGCCTATCTCAGAACGAATCGAACGCTTGAAACAAATGTAAAAAAATCCAGAGATGACCTCTGGATTTTTGCTTTTAGTATCTCACTTTTAACTTGTTATCTCACCAAAAAATAGTATAATATATGTAATTCTATATAATTGAGGTGAATGATGTATAAGCGCTGGATGACGTTTTTCTTGATTTTGATTTTTATGCCAATTCATTTGAGTATAGCAGAGAAAATCATGAGAATAAATTCATTACCGCTATCCATCCTTTTTACCCTTGTTGAACTTGCATTATTTTTATATGTAGGAAAAAAGTATGACTTGTTTCACATTCGGAAAATCTGTCTAAAAGATATTTTAAAATGTTTTCTTTCATACGCCTTACTTTTCCTGTTTTATATTATGGTCAATTTTTTAGGTCCTACCCAATCAGACACAACTCAAGCTGTGCAAAGTTTTTCACTTTCATGGTCTGTACTTTTTGTGGATCTCTGTGTTTTGGCACCTGTCACGGAGGAAATCTTTATGCGAGGTATGTTACAGGGGATAGTATTTAAGAATACATATTTTGGATTGTTTGCCACATCTCTTCTTTTTGCTTATCTTCATGGTCCCTATACTATTCCTAGCTTTATCAGCTATTTAGGTATGGGATTTGCATTTGGGGTAAGGTATAAGACTTCTGACAACCTATGGAATTCCATTCTTTTGCATGTCCTCAATAATCTGGTTGCATTTTGCTTTTTGTATATGAGATAATGATGCATTAGAATGCTTTGAGCTGTAAAATAGTAAAAAATGATTTCTAGCTTATATAATTTAAACAAAAGTCAGAGCATAATCTGTCACGTAAAAGACGCCAGAAGCGCTCTTTATATCAATGTTCCCAAGAAAGACGTGTGTAAACAAAATCCAGAGATCGTCTCTGGATTTTTGCTATGTTCAACATTTATAAATCTTGTAAATCAACAACTTCCAAACCACGATCTGTCAAACGATAGATACTCGTACAGACCTCTTTTAAGAAGCGTCTGTCATGCGAAACAGTGATCAGACCGCCGGGATAGGAGGCAAAGAGTTTTCTGATTTCGGGTTGAGAAGTGGGAGAAAAGTTTCGTGTGGGCTCATCCAGAAGGAGATAGTTTGGTTTGCGCAACACTAAATCTAAAAGTAGGAGTTTACCTTGTTGCCCACCAGATAGGGAGCGAATTTGGTGGTGCATCTCTGGATAGCTGAAATTGAGACTGGCTAGGTGAGATTGGATTTTCTGTAGTTCTTCTTTTTCCCCAGTTTTGCTGAGATAGGCTACTGGAGATAAATTCAATTGCAGTTTTTTATGGTAATCTTGTGGCATATAACCAAGTGAAATTTCTCTTTTGGCGCTTAGTAGTTGCTGCAACTTGGCTAACAGAGTTGATTTCCCAACACCATTTGGCCCGATGATACCGATTTTATCTTGGCCACGGACAGTGAGTTGTATCCCCTGAACTAAAATGCGCTCGCCAATGGATAAATTTTCTTTTTCCAGTTGGATTAAGACTTTAGAAGCCGGTAATGGTTGGATGTCTGAAAAGAAAAGTTGGATTTGTTCCTCTTCAAGTGGTTTTTGGGTCATGGACTGAGCTTCCTTTTCAAAGCGTTTTTCTTGAGAGAGAACAGTTTTCATCTTTTTAGCCAATAGGCGACCGGCAGTACTGTCTTTGGTAGCTCGAAGTACAGTTTCTACATTTTGCTTGACGCGACGATGCTTTTCCATGGTTTTGTCATAGGCTCTCTGGTCGTTAGCAGCTTGCTGACTTTGCCTTGCAAAACTAGCCTTTCTCTGCTCACTATAGCGATCATAGTCTAAATGCTCGACTAGCGTTTCCGCTTCTTTCCGATGCTTGACCAGCCGCAAGTGGACAATAGTATCTGCCGTATGAGAAAGAAAGTCTTCATCATGGGAAATGAAAATAACAGTTTGACTAATCTTTCGAATCTGCCTTTTTAGCCAATCAACCGTCTCAAGGTCAAGGTCATTTGAAGGTTCATCTAAAAATAGAATCTCAAAAGGTTTTGCTAACTCGTGAATGAGCTGAATTTTCAAAGCTTCGCCCCCTGATAGACTGCCAATTTCTTGGTCGCTAGCAAAACGGTCGCTATCAAAGTGCAACTCCTCCGCCAAGCGATAGAGAATACTGTAGTCTAAATCAGCGGAATCTAAAAAGAAGTAATCGTGTAGAGTCCTATTTTTTAGCTCCTCAGGTAACTTTTGAGGAATGTAGGCCAGTGATTGAAGGTCAGACTGGATGTCGCCCCTGATAGTAAAATCAGATAATGCTTCTCCCATTAAAGCCCGTAGTAAAGTCGATTTACCATTTCCTTCTTCACCAATAATAGCAACCTTTTCCCCGTCTTGGATGGTCATGCTTAGGTCAAATACAAGATCTCGTAGATCTTTGTTTTGCGTGATAGTTAGATGATTGATTTTTATCATATTGTTGCCCTTTCTAGAATGTCGATAGTGCATAACAAAAAGCTCTACTTTATCTAGTAGAGCCCAAAGTCACTGTCAAAACTCTATTATCCTCGTTGAAAAACTCGTCAAACTAGCTTGGAGCTGCCTAACCTAACCCAAGAGGAGCATAGCTTTCTAGTTTTTTGATTTTCAATGAGGACAAGATACTAGAAAATCTAGTATAAAAAGAGCACACAAAAAAGAGACAAAAACAAGATCTACTAAATAAAGATTCTTTATTTGATAGACTTAGTTGTTCATGTCTCCCTTACCTCCGAGTATTAGTACCTCTATCCTATACCTTTCAGGAAATTTTGTCAATAGAAAACAAGTAATTTCAATCTCTAAAATCCTAAAACAGGTCCATAGAGAGTCAGTACGTGTTTGACATGTTCGTAGTGGAACTTGTCATAGTTGCGCCAAGCAGTACGAGCTTGATCGTTTAGTTTTAGGCTCCCTAGTCCAATCAGCAGACTGGTACGTTGGTAAAATTTCTCAAGGTCGATTAAGATACTGTTGTCCAGCTTTTCTGCTGTTTTTAGTTCCTTAAGAGTGGTGTTCAGCAGCTCTTGCAGTCGAAGATCATCGGCTGTTCCTTGTTTGCAGCTTTGGTAGCTTTTATTTAACTCGGAAAGGAGTTGGTAAGCTTCAGTGATGAGTGCTTTGTCTTCCATATGAGCATCCTCCTTGCTCTGATGTATTCTTGCCTATAGTATAGCACTAATAGGAAAGTTTGTCATAGTAAATATGTTAAAAATGAGATTTTAATTACAAAGTTTGATGGGCTGATTTGTAGCCTTTTCATGGTATAATCAAGTGAGTACATCTTTATGGAGGAAATATGAAATTAAATATTCAAGAAATTCGTAAGCAACCTGAAGGCCTGCATTTTGAACAAGCTTTAGACCTGGCAGCAGAATTGTGTAAACGAAATCAAGAGATTTTAGATGTCAAAAATATCCTTGCAGTGGGGAAGGTACAGTATGAAGACCGTCTGTATTTCTTAGACTATCAGTTGTCATATACAATTGTCCTTGCTTCCAGCCGCAGTATGGAGCCGGTTGAGTTAGCTGAGTCTTATCCAGTCACAGAAGTTTTCATGGAAGGAGCGACCAACCAACTGGACCAGGAAGTTCTTGATGATGACTTGGTCTTGCCTATCGAAAATGGGGAAATCGACCTTGCTGAGAGCGTAGCAGATAATATCTTGCTCAATATCCCTATCAAAGTCTTGACGGCAGAAGAAGAGGCGGGCCAAGGTTTTGTGTCAGGAAATGACTGGCAAATCATGACTGAAGATGAATACCAAGCCCAACAAGCAGTCAAGAAAGAAGAAAACAGTCCATTTGCTGGCTTGCAAGGACTGTTTGATGGAGACGAGTAGATGGTTTTATCCAAGAAACGTGCCCGTCATGTCATAGAGGAAATTATTGCCCTCTTTCCAGATGCTAAGCCTAGTCTTGATTTTTGCAATCATTTTGAACTCTTGGTTGCGGTCATGTTGTCAGCCCAGACCACAGATGCAGCGGTAAACAAGGCCACACCAGGTCTCTTTGCTGCTTTTCCAACGCCACAAGCCATGTCTGTAGCGACAGAGAGTGAAATTGCTTCACACATTTCTCGCCTGGGACTGTATCGAAATAAGGCTAAATTCCTTAAAAAATGTGCCCAACAGTTACTAGAGGATTTTGATGGTCAAGTGCCTCAGACTCGAGAGGAATTAGAAAGTCTAGCAGGTGTTGGTCGTAAGACAGCCAATGTTGTCATGAGTGTGGGCTTTGGGATCCCAGCCTTTGCAGTGGATACTCATGTGGAGCGTATCTGTAAGCATCACGATATCGTTAAAAAATCAGCTACGCCACTTGAAGTAGAGAAACGTGTTATGGATGTCTTGCCACCAGAAGAATGGTTAGCAGCTCACCAGGCCATGATTTACTTTGGACGAGCTATCTGTCATCCTAAAAATCCAGAATGTGACCACTATCCCCAGTTATATGATTTTAGTAATGTTTAAGGGGACTCTGAAAAAGTTTTTGCTTGATTTTAAGGGTGCTTTGTGCTATAGTAAATGATAACTAAATAGTCCTTTAAACCTGTCCCGTGAGGCAGGCAAGGAGCGCGATAAAGTAGAAGGGTGAAGTCTATACTGTTTAGAGTTGGGCTCGCTTGGCTATACATTTCAAGTCTCCTTGTAGAAGGAGACTTTTCTTTTTGGAGGTTTGTCATGAAGACAAAAGAAGTTGTAGACGAATTGACTGTCAAACGAGCGATTACGCGAATTACTTATGAGATTATTGAGCGCAATAAAGATTTGAATAAAATTATCCTAGCAGGGATAAAAACGCGTGGTGTTTTCATCGCTCATCGTATCAAAGAACGCTTGGAGCAACTAGAAAATCTTTCAGTTCCTGTTGTGGAATTGGATACCAAACCTTTCCGCGATGACGTTAAAAGCGGAGAAGATACTTCTTTGATTTCTGTTGATGTGACAGGCCGTGAGGTTATCTTGGTGGATGATGTGCTCTATACAGGTCGTACTATCCGTGCTGCTATTGATAATATTGTAGGTCATGGTCGTCCTGCGCGCGTGAGTTTAGCAGTTCTAGTCGATCGTGGACATAGAGAATTGCCAATCCGTCCTGATTACGTTGGGAAAAATATCCCAACCAGTCGTTCTGAAGAAATCATCGTAGAGATGACAGAACTTGATGGCCAAGACAGAGTTCTGATTACTGAAGAAGCTTAGAAAGCTGAAGGAGTAGCCATGTCAGAAAATCAACAAGCATTGAACCATGTGGTTTCCATGGAAGACCTCACTGTCGATCAAGTGATGAAATTGATCAAACGAGGTATTGAGTTTAAAAATGGAGCCCAACTTCCCTACGAGAACAAACCTATCGTATCGAATCTCTTCTTTGAGGATTCTACACGGACACATAAGTCCTTTGAAGTGGCAGAGATTAAGCTGGGGCTGGAACGACTTGACTTTGATGTGAAGACTAGTTCGGTCAATAAGGGTGAGACACTGTATGATACCATCTTGACACTATCTGCTCTAGGAGTGGATGTCTGTGTGATTCGCCACCCAGAGGTTGATTATTACAGAGAGTTGATTGCGAGTCCGTCGATTACGACTTCCATTATCAATGGTGGTGATGGTTCGGGACAACATCCTAGCCAGAGCTTGCTTGATTTGATGACTATTTATGAGGAATTTGGCCACTTTGAGGGTCTCAAGGTTGCTATTGCAGGCGACTTGGACCACTCACGTGTTGCCAAGTCCAATATGCAGATTTTGAAACGCTTGGGAGCTGAACTGTTCTTTGCAGGACCTGAGGAATGGAGAAGTCAAGAGTTTGCGGACTATGGACAGTTTGTAACTATTGATGAGATTGTTGATCAGGTGGATGTTCTGATGTTACTCCGAGTTCAACATGAACGCCATGGAAGTGGAGCGGTCTTTTCAAAAGAAGGCTACCATGCTCAACACGGTTTGAACCAAGAACGCTATAATCGCTTAAAAGAAGGAGCCATTATTATGCATCCTGCTCCAGTTAATCGAGATGTGGAAATTGCTGACCACTTGGTTGAAGCTCCGAAATCACGCATTGTCCAACAAATGACCAACGGTGTCTTTGTTCGGATGGCAATCTTAGAATCCGTATTGGCGAGTAGAAACGCCAACTAAAACACAAGACGTTAAAAGACGCCAGTGAGCGTCCACGAGAGGTGAAAATATGACAAAAAGACTTCTAGTATTAGAAGATGGCACAGTTTTTGAAGGCAAGGCCTTCGGAGCAGATATTGATGTAACAGGCGAAATCGTCTTTAACACAGGGATGACCGGCTACCAAGAATCCATTACAGACCAGTCTTATAATGGACAAATCTTGACTTTCACTTATCCTTTGGTGGGAAATTATGGAATCAACCGTGATGATTACGAATCCATCATTCCAACTTGTAAGGGAGTTGTCGTTTTCGAAGAGGCGCGTCGAGCTAGCAACTGGCGCAACCAAATGACGCTGGATGAATTTTTGAAAGCTAAGAAAATTCCGGGTATTTCAGGGATTGATACGCGTGCACTTACCAAGATTATCCGTAAGCATGGTACCATGCGTGCAACCTTGACTCACGTTGGGGACAGCATGGACCATGTGACGGATCAGCTCCAAGCAACAGTCTTGCCGACAGACAATATCAAGCAGGTTTCTACTAAAACTTCCTATCCAGCTCCTGGAGTTGGTTTGAGTGTGGTGTTAGTGGACTTTGGTCTCAAGCACTCAATCCTACGTGAACTTTCTAAGCGTAACTGTAACGTGACGGTTGTTCCGTATTCAACAACGGCAGAAGAAATTCTCCACCTCAATCCTGATGGAGTTATGTTGTCAAATGGTCCAGGAAACCCAGAAGACGTTCCAGAAGCACTGGACATGATTCGTGGTGTGCAAGGGAAAATTCCAATTTTCGGTATTTGTATGGGACACCAACTCTTTGCTATGGCAAACGGGGCTAAGACCTACAAGATGAAGTTTGGTCACCGTGGATTTAACCACGCGGTACGTGAGATTGCAACAGGACGTGTAGACTTTACCAGCCAAAACCATGGTTATGCAGTCAGCCGTGAGGACTTGCCAGAGCATTTGATCATTACTCACGAAGAAATCAATGACAAATCAGTTGAAGGTGTACGTCACAGATACCAACCAGGTTTTTCCGTGCAATTCCACCCAGATGCAGCCCCTGGTCCACACGACGCAAGCTACCTATTTGACGAGTTTATCGAGATGATGGAAGCTTTTAAACAATCAAACTAAGAACGAGTAAAAGCTCGTTAGAGAATTTATGTAACTGAACACGAACGGAAAGCTCGGAATTTAGAGAAACCAACCTGGATTGTCAATCCTTCCTTGGTTTCCTAAAATTCAATCGCTTTCTATTCGTCCTTTGCATCTTATTTAATGGCAACCCGAGAGTTGCCAAATAGAAAGGAGAAGATACATTGTTCGCGGAAGTGAACACGCCCTAAGAACTGTGTGAAAAAGATAAACATAGTCTTGACGCTAAAGGCGTCTGCACCGAGTTTCCTATTTTCACTGTGTTCTTTACGGGCTTTGTATCATAAACTATGCCTAAACGTACTGATATTCAAAAAATTATGGTGATTGGTTCTGGTCCGATTATTATTGGTCAGGCTGCTGAGTTTGACTATGCGGGGACCCAGGCCTGCTTGTCTTTGAAAGAGGAAGGTTATGAAGTTGTCTTGGTGAACTCAAACCCTGCCACCATCATGACGGACAAGGAGATTGCGGACAAGGTCTACATCGAGCCAATCACACTTGAGTTTGTAACTCGTATTCTCCGTAAGGAACGTCCAGATGCTTTGCTTCCAACTCTTGGTGGTCAAACAGGGCTCAATATGGCCATGGAATTGTCTAAAAATGGCATTCTAGATGAATTGGGTGTCGAACTACTGGGAACTAAATTGTCTGCCATTGACCAAGCAGAGGACCGTGACCTCTTTAAACAATTGATGGAAGAGCTTGAGCAACCAATTCCAGAATCTGAAATTGTCAATACAGTTGAAGAAGCAGTTGCCTTTGCGGCATCAATCGGCTACCCTGTTATCGTTCGTCCAGCCTTTACCCTAGGTGGTACTGGTGGTGGTATGTGTGCCAACGAAGAAGAATTACGTGAAATTGCTGAAAATGGGTTGAAACTGTCACCTGTTACCCAATGTTTGATTGAACGTTCAATCGCAGGTTTCAAGGAAATCGAGTACGAAGTGATGCGCGACTCAGCTGATAATGCCCTCGTTGTTTGTAACATGGAGAACTTTGATCCAGTTGGGATTCACACAGGAGATTCTATCGTATTTGCTCCTGCGCAAACCATGTCAGACTATGAAAACCAAATGCTACGTGACGCGAGCTTGAGCATCATTCGTGCCCTTAAGATTGAAGGTGGGTGTAACGTTCAGCTGGCCCTTGATCCGCATAGCTTCAAGTACTATGTCATCGAAGTAAACCCTCGTGTATCGCGTTCGTCAGCCCTTGCTTCTAAGGCGACGGGTTATCCGATTGCCAAATTGGCTGCCAAGATTGCAGTTGGTTTGACCCTGGATGAGGTCATCAACCCAGTCACTGGTTCAACCTATGCCATGTTTGAACCAGCCCTTGACTACGTCGTTGCGAAAATTCCACGTTTCCCATTTGATAAATTTGAGAAAGGTGAACGTCGTCTTGGTACTCAGATGAAGGCAACTGGAGAAGTCATGGCCATCGGTCGTAACATCGAGGAATCTCTTCTAAAAGCCTGTCGTTCACTTGAAATTGGGGTTCACCACAATGAAATGCCTGAACTGGCAACCGTTTCTGATGATGCCTTGATTGAAAAGGTTGTCAAGGCCCAAGATGACCGTCTCTTCTACGTATCAGAGGCCATTCGCCGTGGCTACACACCAGAAGAAATTGCTGAATTGACCAAGATTGATCTCTTCTATCTGGATAAACTCTTGCACATCTTTGAAATTGAGCAAGAGTTGGGTGCCCATCCACAAGATCTAGAAGTCTTGAAAACTGCTAAACTCAATGGATTTTCAGACCGTAAGATTGCGGAGCTTTGGGAAACAACAGCTGACCAAGTTCGCCAACTTCGCTTGGAAAACAAGATTGTCCCAGTTTACAAGATGGTCGATACTTGTGCGGCAGAATTTGACTCTGAAACACCATATTTCTATTCAACCTATGGATGGGAAAATGAGTCTATCAAGTCTGACAAGGAATCTGTACTTGTCCTAGGTTCAGGTCCAATCCGTATCGGTCAAGGGGTTGAATTCGACTATGCAACTGTTCACTCTGTTAAGGCTATTCAGGCTGCTGGTTATGAAGCCATCATCATGAATTCAAACCCAGAGACCGTTTCAACCGACTTCTCGGTATCTGACAAGCTCTACTTTGAACCGTTGACTTTCGAAGATGTTATGAATGTTATCGACTTGGAGCAGCCAAAAGGCGTTATCGTTCAGTTTGGTGGTCAAACAGCTATCAACCTTGCCGAGCCATTGGCAAAAGCAGGTGTGACCATCCTTGGTACCCAAGTCGCTGACTTAGACCGTGCCGAAGACCGTGACCTCTTCGAGCAAGCCCTTAAAGATTTGGATATTCCACAGCCACCAGGTCAAACAGCGACCAATGAAGAAGAAGCAGTGCTTGCAGCTCGCAAGATTGGATTCCCAGTCCTCGTTCGTCCATCTTATGTCTTGGGTGGACGTGCTATGGAAATCGTCGAAAACGAAGAAGATCTTCGTTCTTACATGCGCACCGCTGTTAAAGCTAGTCCAGACCACCCAGTCCTTGTTGACTCTTACATCGTTGGGCAAGAGTGTGAAGTCGATGCCATTTCAGATGGAAAAAATGTCCTCATCCCTGGTATCATGGAACATATTGAACGTGCCGGTGTCCACTCAGGTGACTCAATGGCCGTATATCCTCCACAAACCTTGTCTCAAAAGGTGCAGGAAACCATCGCAGACTACACCAAACGCCTAGCAATCGGCCTTAACTGTCTTGGTATGATGAACATTCAGTTTGTTATCAAGGATGAGAAAGTATACGTCATTGAAGTAAACCCTCGTGCAAGCCGTACGGTTCCATTCCTTTCTAAGGTAACCAATATCCCTATGGCACAGGTAGCAACTAAGCTCATTCTTGGTCAAAGTCTCGAAGAACTTGGTTACCAGGATGGACTTTACCCAGAAAGCACTCGCGTTCATATCAAGGCTCCAGTCTTCTCCTTTACGAAACTAGCTAAGGTAGACAGCTTGCTTGGGCCTGAAATGAAGTCAACAGGGGAAGTTATGGGTTCTGATACTACTTTGGAAAAAGCTCTCTACAAGGCTTTTGAAGCTTCCTACCTACACTTGCCAACCTTTGGAAATGTTGTCTTTACCATCGCTGATGATGCCAAAGATGAAGCCTTGGACTTGGCTCGTCGTTTCCAAAATATCGGTTATGGTATCCTTGCGACAGAAGGGACAGCAGCCTTCTTTGCCAGTCATGGACTGCAAGCCCAACCTGTTGGAAAAATTGGTGACGATGAACAGGATATTCCAAGCTTTGTTCGCAAAGGGAAAATTCAAGCCATCATCAATACTGTCGGAACCAAACGAACTGCTGACGAAGATGGTGAGCAAATCCGTCGTTCAGCCATTGAACATGGTGTGCCACTCTTTACAGCACTAGACACAGCAAATGCCATGCTTAAGGTGCTAGAAAGTCGTAGTTTTGTCACAGAAGCGATCTAGTTGAGAAAGAATTTTTACAGTTTTAAAGCCAGCGTCAGAAAACGCTAGCTTTTGCAATACTGATATTGCTTCTTTCAACTATCATTTTTTTTATTTGTAATCATTCTAAAATGTGATATAATAAGGGTGAATTGGAAATAGGTAAACTATTTTCATCATTCTTTCAAAAAATATTATATTAAGAAATATGTAAAGACAAGATTAGAAAGTGAATATTCCTATGTCTTCTTACAAAAAGGTCTCCCTTTCTGAGATCAATCAATCTATTGAAACTCCGAATAACAATCATTTTTGGCAAAATCTAAAAGCATTTTTAGGGCCTGGAGCTCTTGTAGCGGTTGGTTATATGGATCCAGGAAACTGGATCACCAGCGTGGTTGGTGGCGCCTCCTACAAGTACAGCCTTTTATTTGTTATTTTAATTTCATCCATCATTGCTATGCAGTTACAACAGATGGCTGGAAAGCTCGGTATCGTGACTAGGATGGACCTAGCGCAGGCAACAGCTCATCATGCTCCCAAGTGGCTTCGCTATAGTTTATGGGTGATTTTAGAATTAGCTTTAATGGCGACAGATTTGGCTGAAGTTTTAGGTTCAGCAATTGCCTTAAATCTTTTGTTTAAAATACCGATTATGATTGCTATTCTTCTAACCGTTTTAGATGTATTTTTGTTACTTTTATTGATGAAATTTGGTTTCAAAAAAATTGAAGCCATTGTTACGACCCTTATTTTAACCATATTAGCCATCTTTGCCTATCTTGTGGCCTTATCCAATCCAAGTATCCAGGGGATTATTGGTGGTTATTTACCAACTTCAACTTTATTTGAAACACCGTTACCAGGTCATGAAAGTCAATTGACCTTGGCTCTAGGGATTGTAGGTGCGACAGTCATGCCTCATAATCTCTATCTCCATTCCTCCCTATCCCAAACAAGGAAAATCAATCACAAAGATAAGAAGGATGTTCGGAAAGCAGTGCGCTTTATGACCTGGGATTCAAATCTTCAGTTGTCCTTAGCCTTTGTTGTCAATTCCTTGCTTCTTATTTTAGGGGCATCTCTCTTTTTTGGTCATGCATCTGAAATTTCGGCCTTTTCTCAAATGTACAATGCTTTACAGGATTCGACAATAGCAGGAGCGATAGCTAGCTCAACTCTGTCAACTTTATTTGCTCTGGCCCTCTTAGCAAGTGGACAGAATTCTACCATTACAGGCACTTTGACAGGTCAGATTGTTATGGAAGGTTTCTTGCATCTGAAATTACCTCAGTGGATTATCCGTATCGGGACACGTATTTTTGCCTTGCTCCCTGTGATTATAGTCGCCGTCTTGTTTGGACATCAAGAAAAAACCTTGGATCAGTTATTGGTCTATTCGCAGGTCTTTCTGTCAATCGCTCTTCCGTTTTCAATCTTCCCCTTAATTTATCTGACCTCTAAGAAGTCACTGATGGGAGAATTCACCAATGCCAAGTGGAATACAATCCTAGGTTACGCAGTTTCAATCATCTTGACCATTCTCAATATCAAGCTTCTTTTTGATATTTTTTAACCTCGTTTGAAATCAATTATAGTGTCAGCGTGAAGGTTGACAACATAGAAAGTAGTAGTGATTGGTTCATAAAAAGAAGTACAAAAAAAGAACAGTGGTAACTGTTCTTTTTTATCATTATTTGAGACCGTATTTTTTGTTGAAACGATCCACGCGTCCATCTGCTTGAGTGAACTTTTGACGTCCAGTGTAGAATGGGTGTGAGTCTGATGAAATTTCCACACGGATCAATGGGTAAGTTTCGCCTTCGAACTCAACAGTTTCGTTAGAGCGTTTTGTTGAACCGCTAAGGAATTTGTAACCAGTAGTTGTGTCCATGAAGACAACTGGGCGATATTCTGGATGGATATCTTTTTTCATTTTGCAATATTTCCTTTCTGCCATGGTCTCTTTGCGAGCCATAGATTGTTACCCTACTAGTCTATCAGATTCTGATAAGTTTGGCAAGTCTTTTCCCTGATTTTATTAAAAATTTTGATAAAAAATCACTCCAGTGTTTACTGGAGTGAGGGTAGAAGAATGATTAGTTCTCTTGATTTGGAGCTTTTTCTTCTTGTTGATTTTTTACTTCTGTTTCTTTTACTGGTTCTGTGTTTTCTTCTGCTGATTTAGCTTCTTTTTCAGATTCAGTAGGTTCTGTTTCAGTTGATTCTGTTACAGTTTCAGCTTCAGCTTCAGCCTCTGTTTCTGTTGGTTCGGCTACTGGCTCAGCTTCTGTTTTTGTTTCAGATTCAGATTCAGTAGTTTCTTCTTTTACTGGTTCTGCGTTTTCTGCTGCTGATTCAGCTTCCACATTAGCTGGTTCCTTAGCTTCTTCTTTTTGCTCGGTTTCCTCTTTAGCTGTCTCTGTTTTTTCAGCTGTAGTTTCTTCCTTTTTACGTTCTTGAGATTCTTTTTTGATTTCTTCGACCGCAGTTTTAACGGTAGAGCTTGTTACACGTCCGACAGTTTGAGCAAAATCTTTACTAGACTCAGCTAATTCAGTAAATGACTCTTTTGTAATTTTACCACCTGACATTGCCAATAGACCAGTTACAACTAGTGCAATGCTAGCAAGAATAGCTAAAATTAAACCAAAACCGATTGAAATGCCATATCCACCAAAGTTAGACATGTATTTATTTACATTAAAGAGACTATTTAGTGTGACGAGAGTTGCAATTGCACCCGCAACAATGACACCAATTGAGAACCCTTTAGGCATTGCTTTATTCATATTATTCAAGCAAGCAAGAACAATAGACACAATAGCTGCGATAATGACAAACCACCCATCTCCTTGGTAACCATTCACGCTATAGGATCCAAAAGAACCTGCATTTAAACTAGCCCATGGCAAAAGTGAACCAAGGATGGCTACTCCAGCAGAAATGAGAATATACAAACGATTTTTTTCCATTATTAAGTCTCCTTTTATTCAGTTTGATTTATTATACCATAAACTGAGGTACAAAGAAACCGTATATTTTAAGAATCTAGCATATAAAAGGCCAAGAAAATTCTTTCTTAGCCTTGGTGAATCTGTAGAGTCTCTTTTAGTTCTTTGTATATTTGTTCGTTTTCTTCTAGACTATAGGAATTGGCACCACTGGCTAATGGATGCCCTCCCCCGTCGTGTCGTTTGGCTATCTCATTGATAGGAGTGATTTTACTGCGCATTCGCACACGGAAGTGACCATCAGCTTGCTCAACAAAGATAGCCCAAGCCTTAACAGTATCAATTCGGCCAGGTGCTCCGACAATCGCTGCTGTTTCAGCATCCGTAACCTTATATTTTTCCAATATGTCTTGAGTAAGCAGAACGCGCGCAGCCCCATTCTCATCAACTTCTAAGTGATCATAAACATACCCTTGCAATTTTGCAATCTTGAAGCTCATGGTATCCATTTGACGAGACAATCCAGCAAAGTCAAAATCAATTTCTCGGAGCTGGCTAGCTATTCTAAAGGTACGAGCACTAGTTGATGGGTAGAGAAAACGCCCTGTGTCCCCTACAATTCCTGCATAGAGAAGTCGTGCCGCTTCACTAGACAAAGCTAGCTGATTTTCTTGAGCAAATAATGCAATCATCTCACTGGCACTGCTTGAACTTGTATCGACCCAAGATAGGTCACCATAGATATCATCATTTGGATGGTGATCGATTTTGATGGTGAAATCAGCTTGTTCGTAGCGTTTATCATCGATACGAGGACGATTCGCTGTATCACAAATAATAGCAAGAGCTCCTTGGTAGTCACTGTCTTGTACAGTATCCATTTCCGCCATCCAAGTAAGAGTTGGTTCGTTATAACCGACTGCTTTGATGGTCTTTTCTGGAAAATGGTGTGTGAGAAGAGCTTTCAAGCCCACTTGACTCCCTAAGGCATCTGGATCTGGTTTCATATGACGGTGAATGATAATGGTATCGTATTCTTTGATTTTCTCTAATATTTGCTGGCAAATTTCCATAAATAACCTCAATTCTTTCTCATTTCATTGTAGCACAAGAATTTTTATTTTTAAAATGAAAAAGATATGATATAATGGAGAAAGATAAATTGAGGAGGACGATATGGCATTAGCAAAAATTGTATTTGCCAGTATGACCGGTAATACCGAAGAAATTGCAGATATTGTAGCAGACAAATTGCGTGACTTGGGCTTGGATGTCGATGTGGATGAATGTACGACTGTTGACGCTTCAGACTTCTTGGAGGCAGATATTGCAATCGTTGCGACTTATACTTATGGAGACGGAGAATTGCCAGATGAGATGATGGACTTCTACGAAGACCTAGCAGATCTCAACTTGAATGGCAAAATCTACGGAGTGGTCGGTTCAGGAGACACCTTCTACGACGAATTCTGTAAGGCTGTTGATGACTTTGATCGCGTTTTTGTAGCGACAGGAGCAGAAAAAGGTTCGGAGTGTGTTAAAGTAGACCTTTCTGCCGAAGAAGAAGACATCGAACGTTTGGAACAATTCGCAGAAGAATTGGCTGCAAAAGTAGGATAAGAATCAAACTGCGCTGACTGGAAGGAGTCAGTGCGTTTTTTTATTAATTTTTTTGTGATTTTACTAGCCTATTTGGTGGCTTTTTGATACAATAATTCAAATAAAGGAGGAGATACTATGGATTTAGATATTATTCGGCAAGAAATTGATCAAATCGACAATCAAATCGTCAAGCTCCTAGAAGAACGGATGCATTTGGTTGAGGGGGTTGTCGCTTATAAGAAATCCTCAGGGAAACCTATTTTAGATACTAAGAGAGAAGAAGTTATTTTTGAGAAAGTCAAAAATCGAGTAGAAGATAAGCGCTATCAGGAGACCATTGTTGCAACTTTTTCAGACATACTCAAACGTTCGCGTGATTATCAGGATCAAAACATTAAATGAAAAAAGAACAATTTTATCCGCTAGGGATTTTTCTGGCTGCAATGTTGGGTGGCCTTGTCCGCTACTTTGTATCTAGTCAGTTGCCAGCCAGTCCTGAATTTCCTTGGGGAACCCTTCTCGTCAATTACCTGGGAATATTCTGCCTGGTCTATCTGGTAAAAGGCTATCTGGCCCATAAGGGAACTAGTAAAGGCTTGGTTTTGGCGCTGGGGACGGGTTTTTGCGGAGGTTTAACAACCTTTTCTAGTCTACTCTTGGATGCTATGAAATTGCTCGATACTGGGCGTTATCTTAGCTTAGTCATCTATCTGCTTTTGAGTATTGGAGGAGGTCTGCTCTTGGCTTATGTTCTAGGGAGGAAGAAATGGTAATCGTTTATCTTGCAATCGCCTGCGGGTTCGGAGCCCTGGTGCGTTATTTCTTTTCCCGCTATAATCAAGCTTCAAAATTACCTCTAGGAACTCTCATAGCCAATCTTCTAGGATGTTTTTTGATCGGCCTACTCTACAATCATGTGGAGTCCAAGGAAATCTATGCCATCCTAGCGACAGGTTTTTGTGGAGGGTTAACGACCTTTTCAACCTTGAATGATGAGCTACAAAGACTGTTAAGTGACAAGAAGGTGTTTTATATCTATTTTCTCTTAACTTACATAGGCGGTTTTCTAGCGATTTTTTTAGGAATTCTGCTATAAATTTCTTTACTTTTAGATGGAAATTTGGTAAACTGTATCTTGTGTGTAATGGACGCACAAAAATACAGTTTATCCGCTGAGGAAGGTTCCTCAAGATTGACAAAGATAGGAGAATAAAATGAATCCATTAATCCAAAGCTTGACTGAAGGTCAACTTCGTACAGATATCCCATCATTCCGTCCTGGTGACACTGTTCGTGTACACGCGAAAGTTGTCGAAGGAAACCGTGAACGTATCCAGATTTTTGAAGGTGTTGTTATTGCACGTAAAGGTGCTGGCATCTCAGAAAACTACACAGTTCGTAAAATCTCTAACGGTGTAGGTGTTGAGCGTATCTTCCCAATCCACACTCCACGTGTTGAAAAGATCGAAGTTGTTCGTTACGGTAAAGTACGTCGTGCGAAATTGTACTACTTGCGTGCTCTTCAAGGTAAAGCAGCTCGTATCAAAGAAATCCGTCGTTAATTCGACTAAAAAACTCTGCTCATCCAGCAGAGTTTTTCTCTAGCTCCCTTAGTTCAATGGATATAACAACTCCCTCCTAAGGAGTAGTTGCAGGTTCGATTCCTGCAGGGGGCAGTAAACTAGTAATTTTCATGTAGAAATCACTCAAGTTAAAATAGAACTCCAAAAGCGTGAGATCACGCTTTTTTGTTTTTTATCAATGATGAAAACGGGAGAATTTGCATATAATTATAAAAAGACAGGATATTTTAGTTAATTGCATATAATGATTTGATTTTTTAGGAAGTAAGGAGTAAAATTTAATTAATATGATGATTAGTTAGGAGTATAATTATGAATGGTTTAGTTTTAGGATTGGATATTGGTATTGCATCCGTAGGAGTGGGAATTCTAGAAAAAAATTCTGGAAAGATTATCCATGCGAATTCTCGTCTTTTTCCAGCTGCAACAGCTGATAATAATGTTGAAAGAAGAAAAAATAGACAGGTTCGACGATTACATCGTAGGAAAAAACACCGTGGTGTTCGCCTTAAGGATTTATTTGAAGACTATGGTTTTTTAACTGATTTTTCTAAGGTATCCATTAATCTTAATCCATATCGACTTCGTGTAGATGGCTTGAATCAGCAACTAACGAATGAAGAGCTGTTCATAGCTTTAAAGAACATTGTTAAGAGACGTGGTATTAGCTATTTAGATGATGCTTCTGAGGATGGGGGTACAGTATCGTCTGATTATGGTAAGGCAGTTGAAGAAAATAGAAAATTACTTGCTGAACAAACACCTAGTCAAATCCAACTAGAACGTTTCGAAAAATATGGTCAGGTAAGAGGAGATTTCACTGTTGTGGAAAATGGTCAGAAATGCCGATTGATCAATGTTTTTTCAACATCTGCTTATAGAAAAGAAGCTGAAAGAATTCTTAGAAAACAGCAGGAATTCAATAGTAAAATTACAGATGAATTTATAGAGGATTGTCTAAAAATCCTTACAGGGAAAAGAAAATATTATCATGGACCAGGTAATGAAAAATCTCGGACGGATTATGGACGTTTCAGAACAGACGGTACGACGTTAGATAATATTTTTGGTATTTTAATTGGAAAATGTACATTTTATCCGGATGAATACAGAGCTTCAAAAGCTTCCTATACTGCTCAAGAGTTTAACTTACTAAATGATTTAAATAATTTAACAGTTCCTACAGAAACAAAGAAACTTAGTGAGGAACAAAAGAAAACAATCATTGAATATGCGAAATTAGCGAAAACATTAGGAGCATCAACCTTATTGAAGTACATTGCTAAAATGATTGATGCTTCAGTAGATCAGATACGTGGTTATCGTGTTGATGTAAACAATAAACCTGAAATGCATACTTTTGAAGTCTATCGAAAAATGCAATCGCTAGAAACAATTTCAGTTGGGGAATTGTCTAGAAATGTTCTAGATGAGCTTGCCCATATTTTAACTCTAAATACTGAACGAGAAGGTATAGAAGAAGCGATAAACACAAAGTTAAAGGATTCTTTTAGTCAAGACCAAGTACTTGAATTGGTTCAATTTAGAAAAAATAATAGCAGTCTATTTAGTAAGGGATGGCATAATTTTTCTCTTAAACTCATGATGGAATTGATACCAGAACTCTATGAAACTTCAGAAGAGCAAATGACAATTCTCACACGATTGGGGAAACAAAAATCTAAAGAAACATCAAAAAGAACAAAGTATATTGATGAAAAAGAATTAGCAGAAGAAATTTATAACCCTGTAGTAGCAAAATCTGTCAGACAGGCCATAAAGATAATCAACGAAGCAACTAAAAAACATGGTATCTTTGATAATATCGTTATCGAAATGGCGCGTGAAAATAACGAAGAAGACGCTAAGAAAGATTATATAAAACGTCAAAAGGCAAACCAAGATGAGAAAAATGCAGCTATGGAAAAGGCTGCATTCCAATACAATGGGAAAAAAGAGTTACCAGATAGTATTTTTCATGGGCATAAGGAATTGGCTACTAAGATTCGTTTATGGCACCAGCAGGGAGAGAAGTGTCTCTATACTGGGAAGAACATTCCAATTTCAGATTTAATTCACAATCAGTACAAGTACGAAATTGACCATATTTTACCTCTTTCTTTATCGTTTGATGATAGTCTATCTAATAAAGTATTGGTTCTAGCTACAGCAAACCAGGAGAAGGGACAGCGAACACCGTTTCAGGCTTTAGATAGTATGGATGATGGTTGGTCCTACCGTGAGTTTAAATCTTATGTAAAAGAGTCTAAATTATTAGGTAATAAAAAGAAAGAGTACCTTTTAACGGAAGAAGATATTAGTAAAATTGAAGTGAAGCAGAAATTCATCGAACGGAATTTAGTTGACACTCGATATTCTTCTCGAGTTGTTTTAAATGCTCTACAAGATTTTTATAAAGCGCATAAATTCGATACAACTATTTCGGTGGTACGTGGACAATTTACCTCTCAGCTAAGAAGAAAGTGGGGACTTGAAAAATCTCGTGAAACCTATCACCACCATGCTGTGGATGCCTTAATTATTGCTGCTTCGAGTCAATTAAGATTATGGAAAAAACAGAATAATCCTTTGATTTCTTATAAAGAAGGACAATTCGTTGATTCAGAGACAGGAGAAATTATTTCGTTAACTGATGATGAATATAAAGAGTTAGTGTTTAAAGCGCCATATGATCATTTTGTTGATACATTGCGTAGCAAGACATTTGAGGATAGTATTCTATTTTCTTATCAAGTAGATTCAAAATTTAATCGAAAAATTTCAGATGCTACGATTTATGCAACAAGAAAAGCGAAATTGGATAAAGAGAAGTCTGAAGAAACTTATGTTTTAGGTAAGATTAAAGATATTTATAGTCAAGCAGGATATGATGCTTTCATTAAAATTTATAATAAAGATAAGAGTAAATTCTTGATGTATCACAAAGATCCACAAACATTTGAAAAAGTGATTGAAGAAATTTTAAGAACCTATCCTTCTAAAGAATTGAACGATAAAAATAAAGAGATCCCTTGCAATCCTTTTGAGAAATATAGACAAGAAAATGGGCCTATTCGAAAGTACAGTAAAAAAAGTAATGGTCCAGAAATTAAAAGTCTTAAATACTATGATAATAAACTAGGTAATCACATTGATATCACACCAGAAAGTAGTGATAATCAAGTGGTTCTTCAGTCACTTAAGCCTTGGAGGACAGATGTTTATTTTAATCATCAGACTAAAAAATATGAATTGATGGGTTTGAAATATTCTGATTTATCCTTTGAAAAAGGTAGTGGGAAATATAGTATTTCTAATCAGAAGTATAATTCTATAAAGAGAATTGAAGGTATCGATGAGCAGTCTGAATTTAAATTTACTCTCTATAAAAATGATTTGATATTAATAAAAGATTCAGAAAACAATGAACAAAAATTATTTAGATTTAATTCAAGGAATGATACGGCAAAACATTATATCGAATTAAAACCTTATGATAAAGCTAAATTTGATGGAGAACAAGAATTGATAACGATACTTGGAAATGTTGCGAAAGGAGGACGGTGTTTGAAAGGATTAAATAAATCAAATATCTCTATTTTTAAAGTCAAAACAGATGTTTTGGGTAAAAAACATATCATTAAAAAAGAGGGTGACGAACCAAAACTCAAATTTTAAAAAATATTAAAAAAAGAGTTGCAAACGCTGGTACAATGTATTATAATAGTAAATGTAAGGGACGCCTTGCACAGTTACTTAAATCTTGCAGAAGCTACAAAGATAAGGCTTCATGCCGAATTCAACACCCTGTCATTTATGGCGGGGTGTTTTCGTTTTGTGAAAGAGGGAAATACGATGACTTGGAGAATTGTGCATGTCTGTCAGAGTGAAAAAATGCAATTGAAGTTGGATAACCTTTTAATTAAGAAAATGGGTCAAGACTATGTTATCCCACTGAGTGATATTTCGATAATTGTAGCAGAAGGAGGGGAGACTGTTGTAACTTTAAGGTTATTAAGTGCTTTAAGTAAGTACAATATTGCCTTGATTGTCTGTGATAATGAGCACTTGCCTACTGGAATTTATCATTCTCAAAATGGCCATTTTAGAGCCTATAAAAAATTACAGGAGCAATTATTGTGGACGCAGGAGCAAAAAGATAAATTATGGCAGATAGTGACCTACTTCAAAATAAACAATCAGCAAGATGTTCTTGCAATGTTTGAGAAAAATATTGAATGCATTCAATTATTAGCAGACTATAAAGATCATATTGAATATGGAGATAAAACCAATCGTGAAGGTCATGCTGCTAAAGTTTATTTCAATGAATTATTTGGAAAGAAATTCGTACGTCTTACACAACAGGAAACGGATGTCATCAATGCTGGCCTAAATTATGGTTATGCAATCATGAGAGCGCAGATGGCACGTATTATTGCTGGTTATGGTTTGAATCCTTTGATTGGCATTTTCCATAAGAATGAATATAACCAGTTTAACTTGGTTGATGATCTAATGGAACCTTTTCGGCAGATTATCGATGTCTGGGTCTATCAAAATTTACGAGATGAAGAATATTTGAAGTACGAGTTTCGCTTGGCGCTAACAGATACATTAAATGCAAAGATTCGTTATGGGAAAGAAACGTGTTCTGTAACAGTAGCAATGGATAAATATGTCAAAGGCTTTCTAAAATGTATCTCTGATAAGGATACTAGTAAATTTTACTGTCCGGTGGTGTCGAGTATAGAATGGAGCTAAAGAAATGAGGTATGAAGCATTGAGATTATTGTGTTTTTTTGATTTACCAATGGAAACTAATCAAGAAAAAAGGGTCTATCGTAACTTTCGGAAAGATTTAATTGCCAATGGTTTTGAAATGTTGCAGTTTTCTGTTTATTATCGAACCTGTCCTAATCGAAGTTTTGCAAGTAAATTCTATAAAAAATTAAGTCAGAGTAATTTACCAAGTGGGAATGTCCGTTTGCTAGCTGTGACTGAAAAACAATTTTCTGAAATGGTTTTAATAATTGGTGGAAAAACAAAGCAAGAAGAAGTAGTCAGTGATAATAAGTTGGTAGTTATATGAACATGAACATTAGTTATCCATACAAGGATAAAATTTCATTAAGTTTTGGTCAATTTACTCAAATTGTAGGTCAAGATCAGCAATTAAAATATTATATTTGGCAGATACTATTATGGTATTTTGGAGGAAAAAAATATAGTGAGGAAGATTTAGTTCTATTTGAACAAAATGAGCCTAAAATACTAATAGACGATATAATGGTTTCCCGGTCAGAATTCAGTGTTATTCAAGTGTCCAATATCAATGATTTAATTGAACAAATGGAATATAAAAAAGGAACAGTAGCCTATGATTATATAAAGAAAAAGATTAATTCTATAGAGATAATGGAGCAAATTGAAAATATCAATGACAATCTAGATAGGATTTCACTTCTATTGAATCAGAAGTTGAATCTTCAATTAGATGAAATTATCTATCATACCGAAGCAAAATATTTTAATACGGATCAATTGATTCAAAAGAATTTTTTACCATACTTTGGAAAAAATGATAAAAATATATCCTTTGAATTTGTAGACAATAAGACAAAGTTTTTATTATTTCTTTCCATGTTAGAAGTCATGGCGACGAACAGTTCTGAAAAGTTTTTGCTTGTCTTACGAAATTTGGATGATTTTCTATCCTATAGTGATTTTGTTGAATGTTGCGAGAAAATGGAGTTTCTGACTAATCATAATGATTCATTATATATTGTTTTGTTTCCTTCCAATGAAGGTTATCTTCATGTCACGAAAGAAGTTTTAGAGGAAATCAATATTGTTTCCGATTATGTTGATCATTTTTATTCGCTAGAATTCATGTATGATCGCTTTACCAATCAGTATCCAATAAATCAAATACCTGATGAACAAGAATTTTTAACTTCTTTAAGAAAAATTGGATCCTATTTATTTAGCTCGGACATTCTCCACATGAGTCTATCTGTAGAAGATCAAGTGGCATTAAAAATTTTGAATAATTTGTATCAATATGAAATGAAAAAAAAATTCTGTATTGGATCAATCAATCCTATGTTATTGAAATATTTGGAAGAATAGTATTGACGAGTGAGATTTAAGGCTTTATAATGTTTTTGAGGGAACAAAAATCAAAATTGACGAATTTGAGGTTTTTGTACTCTCAAGATTTAAGTAACTGTACAACTTATCAGAATGTATTGAAGGATTATGAGGGTTTTTGTACTCTCAAGATTTAAGTAACTGTACAACCTACTCTTAAAAAATATAACAAAACTCAATGTTTTTGTACTCTCAAGATTTAAGTAACTGTACAACTTTCAGTTACCTTTTCAAGCAACTTAGCAGGTTTTTGTACTCTCAAGATTTAAGTAACTGTACAACGCACCTACCTCTTTAATGTGATGTCAGTTGGTTTTTGTACTCTCAAGATTTAAGTAACTGTACAACCACTATTAAGAGAGATGCTCAAGTTATAGCGTTTTTGTACTCTCAAGATTTAAGTAACTGTACAACAAAAAACAAATTGACAAGTCATGGTCTAAGGTTTTTGTACTCTCAAGATTTAAGTAACTGTACAACATATCATTCAGGAACTAATCACTTATAAAGGTTTTTGTACTCTCAAGATTTAAGTAACTGTACAACATACAGGCTGCAAACGCTCATCTAGAATAAGTTTTTGTACTCTCAAGATTTAAGTAACTGTACAACAGCGTAAAAAAGGCTCAAATGCGGATTTTGGTTTTTGTACTCTCAAGATTTAAGTAACTGTACAACAGATGATTTTTATATTTTAAGGCTATTCAAGAGTTTTTGTACTCTCAAGATTTAAGTAACTGTACAACCTAAGGGCGCTGGTATGACAGCAGAGATAAGTTTTTGTACTCTCAAGATTTAAGTAACTGTACAACTTCTATTTCTATTATAATTATAACACAATTGTTTTTGTACTCTCAAGATTTAAGTAACTGTACAACCGCACCATTTGATGAAGACCCTAGAATTATGTTTTTGTACTCTCAAGATTTAAGTAACTGTACAACGTCAGCAACAAGCAACTGGTCATCAGTTGTGTTTTTGTACTCTCAAGATTTAAGTAACTGTACAACCAATCTCCTACATAAATCCATTGACCAGCGGTTTTTGTACTCTCAAGATTTAAGTAACTGTACAACCAACCAGATGGCCTAATAACCGTCGTATAAGTTTTTGTACTCTCAAGATTTAAGTAACTGTACAACTTATTTTTAGAGCGGACAACATGGAACATGGTTTTTGTACTCTCAAGATTTAAGTAACTGTACAACAGGTTCAAAGAAGCCTTGATAATGCTGGCAGTTTTTGTACTCTCAAGATTTAAGTAACTGTACAACTTTCAGAAACACGTACACCAAACGAGAACGTTTTTGTACTCTCAAGATTTAAGTAACTGTACAACGTTCTATCTTCCACTAAAATTATTTTGAACGTTTTTGTACTCTCAAGATTTAAGTAACTGTACAACTTAGGTGTCGAATCAAAATTATAAAAAGCTGTTTTTGTACTCTCAAGATTTAAGTAACTGTACAACTTTAACTCAGGAAGAGGAAGATAATGGATTGTTTTTGTACTCTCAAGATTTAAGTAACTGTACAACTGGTAAAAACTCAAAAATCAAAGGTTTGGGGTTTTTGTACTCTCAAGATTTAAGTAACTGTACAACTATAAGAAATAAAAGAAAGAAGAAGTAACAGTTTTTGTACTCTCAAGATTTAAGTAACTGTACAACTGGTTCGCGAATCTTTAGATTTTTCTCTGAGTTTTTGTACTCTCAAGATTTAAGTAACTGTACAACAAATCAGCAGTCTAACAATTAAGTTTCTTAGTTTTTGTACTCTCAAGATTTAAGTAACTGTACAACCAATCTCCTACATAAATCCATTGACCAGCGGTTTTTGTACTCTCAAGATTTAAGTAACTGTACAACAGTCAAGCGATTTTCAACTTGTTCCTTATTTCTCTCTGTCTGCAGGGGGCAGTAATTCAATCAAAAAGCACTGAATGATCAGTGTTTTTTTGTCTTAAAATAGAAACCATTTCAGATGAAAATGGAGGTGTGGTATAATAGGAGAAAGTATCAGTGCTTATTTGAAGGGGAGTTTCTCTCCTTATTATGAGTATTAGGATTTAGTTTTTTGAGAAAAATAATGATGTTTGAGTAAAGAAGGAAATGGAATGAAAATTTCTGGAACAAGCGGTAACATTACTTTTGACTATGAAAATGGCTATGTTTTAAAAGCAGAGGGAGAGTTGTTGACTGGTGGTAGCTTTATTGTATATAGGTCAAGCATACAGAATTGGGAGCCACCTTACAATCACATTCTTATCACACAGAACGAGATAGATAAACTTGTCGAGGAAGTGAACTCCATGATGACGGAGCAAACAATTCAGATCGAGTTTATCTGAGATAGAGTAGGAGAAGGGTGATGAAAATTGATTACAGTGAACAGATGCTCACATGGGAGTGGGATAGCAATGAAATAAAGATAGAATTACCAGAAATCATTCATGCGGAATATCATAAAGATGAGAACATGGTGATGGTTTATAGTGGGGAAAATTTCATTAACAAAATCATTTTCTACTTTAGTTTGGAAGGAAAATTGTTAGGGCAACAAAATCTACTAGAAGGAACCCTAGATTGGAATCATAATGGGAAGCATCAGGTTATTTTTCAATATTTACATCATCTTCGCTTTAGCCCTAAATATCAGCGTATCTTCAGTATATTTTGCTCATCCAACGATTTTGACCTTCCATCAGAACTAGAGGTTTATAATTTAGAAGGTGATAAAATCGACCAAATTGAATCTCCTGCAGGGTTTACTATGCTATATATTTCTGAGATAAGTAAGAAGAAACTGAGAATTGTATGTGAAGCTCTTAATGAAGATTGTTTTGATAAATTTGGTCGAAGTGATTTCTATTTTAATTTAGATTTAGAAACTAGAAAATGGATAAAAGATGGCGTAGCCTATTGAGGAAGAGAAATAGAAGACGGATTTTTATGATATTTTATGCTGAGAGATAATTGCACTAGGAGAATACAAATGAAACCAACAAACCTACAATGGGAAGATGTTATCCAGTTTGAAGAAGTAAAAGGTTACGGTCAGCATATATGGAGAGATGGTAATCATTTTTATTACGTTACTGAGGAGGGAGGAATTGCCCCTCAGCGTGTAGTTTATGAATTACCAAATGAGTTTTTTGCCTTATTAGAAAGTGGGGAAAGAACGGAGTTAGAAGTATTAAGTAAACTTCAGACCGATTGTTGGCCACCGACGGAAGAAGAAAAGAAAGCTAGTGAGAAGCAATTTATATTAAAAGGCTTAACTCCTTTAATAGCTAATCCTAAGAGTTGGGAATTATTTACTCAGGAAGAGCTTGAAAGATTAATTCCGCTTGCTGAACAGAAATGGATTGACTGGAGAGGCAAACTTCCAGATGATTATGTATCGCCACTCAAGTAAAAGAGATATATAATGAAACTGAATTCCAGATATTAGAGAGCTCTAATCCAGTTCACTGAAGCTATGAAAAAGCTTATATCATTTGATTATGGTTAGAAAGGGAGTGGAAATGATAGAAAAGAGAAAACATTATAAAGGCCTAGTTCATCTAGGAGAATTTAAGAACAAATTAGTCTATTATGACTTAAAGGCAAAGAAACTGTATTTTTCAATTCCAGAAAGAAGTTATAAGAATCAACAGTACGTTATTTTGTCTCTGGTATTGCTCGTTCTCCCTTTTATCAGATTTCTGAATGGATTGACAATCTTTAGTATACCTGCTCACAAGTATATTTATTTGATTTTATTCTCTTGTCTTTCCTTACTTTTCGGGAAATTGCTAGATGTCCATTTTAAGAAAGATTTGGATTTGTATCCTGCTTTATTTACAGATTTGGAGTTCTTAGAATTCCTAGAGGTAGTAAAGAAAAGTGGAGCTGTTGTTTCTTCTGTAATTCGTGGTAGCTTTATTAGTTTGTTAGTATCTTTAGTCGTCTTCCTGTTATATCCTAGTTTTTTGCCATTATTTTTCCACTCGATGCTTTTGTTTATTCTCTATTTGTGTTTAGCCAATAATTTGCACAAGCGAAAGAGGGTAATGGGGAGCTTGATAAGAAATGTGCGCACCAACTAGATCTTTTTTGCCTATGATAAAGAAGAATTAAAAAAGTAAAGAAAGTTGATTTATATGACAACAGAAATATTGCAATACAAAAATTGTACGGTATTAAAAAACAATAATGATTATGAGATTCTTTGGAGTAGAGGGAAAGAAGTGCTTAACTATCCCATTAGCCAAGAATTAGCAGAACGTGTTTCAAAATCAGAACAAGATTCTTTAGAAGTAATGTTTTATTGTGAACACCATCGTTGGCCAAAGGCAGATGAGTTAAATGATTATAATCATTCAGATACGATTGTACATAAAGGCGATGGATTTGTTGTATATGAGACAAATGGTTATTACGAAATTGGCTTCTTTAAAGAAATTGGAGGAGCCATGGGTCCAGAAGTTTGCTATCCTATCAATAAGGAACTGATGGATAAAGCATTTGAATCTTCTAGGGGAGCATATGAAGTCATGATTTATGCTGAAACAGGGCGCTGGCCCTTAAGTAAGCAAGATGATATTGATAGAAACTACATACGTAATCATCCTGAAACTATGCTATCAAATATAGAAGATCAACGTGAGTTGTTTGATGTTGAAGAGTTTAAAGCTCTTGTAAAAAAAGCCATCTCTTCAGAACTCAAGCCAACTGAACTTGATGCTATTGGTACAGTTGATAATCATTTAGAGGTTCTTCTGGTGGATTCAGTCGGCTGGCAGGAAGAGATAGAAACAGTTCATCTTGAAATTCTGCAGGAAAAAATTAACAATTATATCTACTTCCTCGAAAGCAAGCAGTATGTAGAGCGATATGGTGATAAGTTTGACAAAAAAGTCATCCATATCACATTCCAGTACTCTCCATCTGATAACGGATTGGCCTTTCTTGCGGCGGTTCAGAAGGTGTTACAACCCACAGATATGAGTTTGAAGGTGGAATTGCCGGAGTAAAGAGGGAGCGGAAACGCTCTCTTTTTGTGGTATAATTGGACTAGGTTACGAAGATTTTTGTTAAATAGGTAAAATAGCGAACTACTTATGCCAACGATTGGCACAACGGGGCATTCTTACGATGATTTTCTATCTGCGATTGAACGTCAAGGCTATTATGAAATCAAAAATCCACGTGTCTATAAACCAGGCACTAATGAAATTATTTCAGTTGAAGGGATTTTTAGAATTAACCAATGGAGTAAATAAATGCAGACATATAAACTAAAAACAGATACCGAGTGGGATATTATGCGGTATAAAAAAGCAATTGAAAATCACAGAGAAATAGATGCTTTCTTAGGTATTAATCCCGAGTATAGAATTGGTCATCGAGATTCATATTATCAAGACATTACGGATACCCATATTTTGATAGAATATAGCCTTTATCCAATTTATGTAGAGGGAGATTTTGATATTCCAGATCGGATTTTTGATATTTTAAAGGAATTAGCTTCTAGTCAGGATATTATACATTTATATCAAGTTGTATCATTTATCAAAAAACAAGAGGATTTACTGGAAGAATATGATTCTTTACCTTTTATTATTGATGCGGAGGCCATAGTACCTATTGTTCTTGACAGTATTTATAATCTTCCTAATGAGAAAAAGGTGAACTATTATCGTAATATTTGTAATTTAATTGATTCTATGGAACTTTTCAAAAACTGTGATAAAGAGAAAGTAGAATATATCGTTAATGAGCAAAAGAAAGAGGAAAATAAGAATAGAAGAAAAATTAAATCAGTTGCAGAGGTATGGCCAATTGTACTAGACGTTACGAGTATCGATGCGATGGGTGTTTCAGATGACCATCTAGAGTTGTTGTTGATTGATGAAAACAAATGGATAGAGTCATTAGAAGAGGAGCATCTCTTGAAACTTCAAGAAAAACTAAATAACTATATCTACTTCCTCGAAAGCAAGCAGTATGTGGCACGATACGGTGATAAGTTTGACAAAAAAGTCATCCATATCACATTCCGGTATTCCCCATCAGACAACGGTCTAGCCTTTCTCGCAGCTGTTCAGAAAGTATTGCAACCGACTGATATGAGCTTAAAGGTAGAATTACCGGAGTAATAAAGGAAGCGGAAACGATGCTAGCTATTTTTATTGATTCTATAGGTGACAAGTCAGGGACCTATAAGTTGTTAAGAAACCATTCATCCTTGCCTTTTTCTTTAATCCAATCCAGAATCAAAGATCATGACACGGTGATAGAAGTAGACATGTTAGATTTGGATGAATTGAAAAAGGTTAGAGAACTCATCCGTGAGTTGAGTGCTATTGGGACCAAGGTTACGATGAGGGATTCGACTGGTATTATCACCTTAGAAATAGTAAATAATCTTATTTCTACTTTTGAAGAGATTGCGGCAGAGAGAGAAGAACTGGATGCTCTGATGTTTGAAGAGGAAGAGTGAGTGCCACGTTTTTCAGTGGATCACCAAGTTAGTTTTTAGTAATAGAAGGAAAACTGATGAATGATAATAGAAATTTATTGCGCTTCTTACAGGAGTTGATGTACGGTCTTGTAGATCTTATCAGTGAGAAAGAATATCAGGAGTTTGTCCTTGATTCCTTAAAACTTTCAAAACAGGAGCTTGATAAAGAGAGTGATTTTTGCCCAGATATTTTATATAATCGACTGGAAAATATAGACGAGCAGGATATCTTGACATTTCAGGTATTGGATAAGAAAACCAATCCACTAGTATGGAACTGTATCGCTAATTTCTTTGTTTTAGTTTGTCACTATTCATATATTGCTTCGGAAGAAATCTACCTACCACAAACGATTGAAAGTGTCGACGAGGACATACTTGAGGTTCTTTCCTTAAGTTACAAACAAATTCTAGCTGAAAATAGGGAACTTATTTCACAAATAACTGGACCAGAATTAGAAGGATATCTAAAGGATGATCTCGTTAAAAACTACTTTGGACCACTATTTTTATCTGATGAGAACGAATAGGCCATTCGTTCAAGCATAGATCAGGAGAGGATATGCTTACTAGTTATTTTATGTTGATTTTTGCTGAGGCAATTGCGAATCGTATGGAAACAGAATATACTTCACATATTCGAACCGCCTTGGATGCATGTTGGAGTTTTTTGGAGAATAGAGATAAAAGGGGAGAGGAACTTTATCGCCTTTTAGATGATGGGACAGACTTCAGTGGAATATTTATCTACATGCAATTAGATGAAAATGAAGCGAATGGTCTCTTGTGGGACAACATTAGTTATGTAATAGGTGTGACTGCTAAAGAAGCTTTTGAGTTTGAAAATAAGAAAGAGCTTCCTTCTCCCTTAGAGAACATTGAACCAGAACTACTTGATGTCTTTATTGATAATTTAAAAGAAATCAGCATGGATCTTTATCATCACGTCGAAACAGTAAAAATTTTCATCAATAGAAATCCATACCCATCAAGAGAATCCGCCCTAAAAGAACTAGATAGACTGGGATTATTTAGATGATTTGATTAGAAGGTTTGGCGAAAAATCAAAAAGAACACCCCAGAAGTTAGAGTCTCATCTCTACTTTTGGGGTGTCGTTTATTTTCTATCCTTAAGCATTTTACAGTACCCACGTACGGATAGCATGGGCGACGCCGGATTCGTCGTTTGTTTTGGTGATGTATTTGGCGATTTTTTTGAGTTCTGGATTTCCATTTTCCATGACAACGGGGTTGCCAACGACTTCCAGCATGGCGCGGTCATTCTCTTCGTCACCGATCGCCATGGTTTCATCTTTGGTCAATCCGAGTTTTTCAGCTAGATGGGTAATAGCTGAACCCTTGTCTATATTCTTTTTAAGGAGTTCGAGGTAGAAAGGAGCAGATTTGTTGATGGAGTAGCGCTCGTAAAATTCTGCTGGTATCTTTTCAATCGCAGCATCGAGAATTTCCGGTTCATCGATAAACATACACTTGACGATTTCCTTGTCAGCCATTTCTTCAGGGGTGCGGTAGAAGATGGGCATGCTGACGAGGGTTGATTCGTGCACCGTGTACTTTCCGATATTGCGATTGGCTGTGTAGATACCGTCCTTGGTAATAGCGTGCATGTGGACACCGAGCTTGCGACTGAGAAATTCCATATCCAGATAATCCTCATAGGTCAAGGATTCGCTGATAATCTCATGGCCAGTAGCAGTCTCTTGGACAAGGGCGCCGTTGAAGGTTACCACATAGTCACCCTCGTCTCTCAACTGCAAGTCATCCAGAAGTTTGGCAACACCTGCGATAGGACGGCCCGTTGCAATCACGACTTTGACGCCAGCTTCTTTGGCATCTTGGATGGCGGAAAAGACTTCCGGAGTGATTTCCTTTTTACTGTTAACCAGGGTACCATCGATATCGACGGCGATTAGTTTAATACTCATAAATTTCCTCTATTCGTTCTTATTTGGGGTAAAATGATCGTTCTCAATCAAGTGTAAAAATTGCTGGGTGATACTTGCGAAGATGCTGTTTTGATCCAACATTTCTTTTGGAAAATAGAAACGATTGTCTCCATGGCGACTGCCAGCAAGGGATTGGACGATAGGAGATAGGCTAGAGAGTTCAGCCAGTTCACCATTTTTCTGTATAATCTCAATCTGTGTCCGTGGATTTTCAGATTCGGGACGATAGATATCATAAGGGAGGTCAAAATTCTTATGAATAGCAGTATAGTAGTCTGGATCAAACCCGATTTCTTCAACCAGTTGTCTCATGGTTGCGAGTTGGTCTTGGTCTTTTTCTGAAAAAGTAATGGATTTAAAGACCTTGCGGTTGACAAAACGTTGCGACAAGTCGGCTAGTATCTTGTCAGGACTGGTCATCCAGAGTTGGAAGTAGGTATTCATCACGCCGTCATCAAGTGCCAGATAGTCAGACAAGGTCACATTTTTTTCAAAGAAAGGGAGGAGATGTGGAGAAGTGCGTGCAAAGAAGTCCTTGTCTTCAGGATAGAGTTCCTTGGCGCGTTTGAGGAGATTTTGTAGTAGAACTTCCATGGCCCGTGTTGCTGGGTGGAAATAAACCTGCATATACATCTGGTAGCGACTGAGAACATAGTCTTCGATGGCGTGCATGCCATTGCGCTGAAAGGCGATCCCATTTTCGACAGGACGGATGACTCGGAGAATGCGAGTCAGGTCAAATTCCCCATAAGATGCTCCTGTAAAATAGGAGTCGCGCAAGAGATAGTCCATACGGTCCGCATCAATCTGACTGGAAATGAGTTGCACCACCTGCTTGTTAGGATAGGTATGGTCGATGACACTGGCTACCTTTTCTGGGAAATCTGGTGCTACTTGTAGCAGGACTTGGTGAATCTCTGTCTCAGGACTTTGGATGATTTCCTGAGTAATGGCCTCATGATCTGTATCAAAGAGATGTTCAAAAGTATGAGAGTAAGCCCCATGCCCGAGGTCATGAAGGAGCGCAGCGGTCATGGTCAAGAGAGATTCAGCAGGATCCCATTCTTCAGGATATTTTTCTTCAAAAATCTCTGTGATGCGTCGTGCAATCTCATAGACCCCCAAACAATGGGAAAAGCGACTGTGCTCCCCACCGTGGAAGGTATAACTGGAAGTTCCTAGTTGCTTAATACGGCGCAGACGTTGAAATTCTTTTGTATTGATCAAGTCATAGATGGCCTGATTATTGACATGGATATAGTTGTGAACTGGGTCACGGAATACTTTTTCGTTCATATGACCATTATAGCAAAATCCTGCTCTTTTTGGTAAAATAGTAGGACAAGAGACAAGAAAGAGGATTTGATGTGAAGATTCGGATGCGAAATAGGATTCAGTTTGATGAACAGTTGGAAGTGATTGACCAGCTTTATGACGTTGAAGTGCGTGAAAAAGGGGATTATAGCTATCTGCTTTTTTATAATGAGGAAAAAGAAAAAGTGGTTCTCAAGTTTCATGGTCAAGAACTGGTGATGACACGTTTCTCGAGTCCCAAAACCATCATGCGTTTTTTAAGGGATAGTGATAGTTTAGCCTATATTCCTACTCCAATGGGGATGCAGGAGTTCATCATTCAAACAAGTCACTACAAACTGGATGGGCAAAAGATTGAGCTAGCCTATCAACTACAAAATCAAGAGGGAAACCCTTTTGCCAGCTATCAATTGGAAATTACTTGGGAATAAAAAAAGGTTGGTGTGAGCCAACCTTATTTGATATAGAGTTCTTGGTTTTTTAGGACAATTTCTCGAACTGTAGCAAACTTCTTGAGTTTTTTAAGCTCTTCAGGATGGGTTACGAGAGTGATCACATAGCCCTCTTTGCCCATGCGACCTGTACGGCCAGCGCGGTGAGTGTAAGTTTCGATGTCTCTAGGAATATCAAAGTTTACGACACATTCTAGACTATCAATATCAATCCCACGTGCCAGAAGGTCAGTTGCAAGGAGCAGGGTTAGTTGCTTGTCTTTAAACTTTTCCAAGATAACTTTTCTAAACTTGACATTGACATCACTAGCAAGAGAAACAGCCAAGATATCACGATACTGTAGCTTTTCTTCTGCACTTCCAAGGTCCGATAGGCTGTTAAAGAAGACCAGACCACGGAAATCCTCAACATGAGCCAGCTTTCGTAGCATATCCAAACGATGGCGTTGGTCCACCTGCATGTAGAAATGTTGGATGTTGTCCAACTTTTGGTCAGAAAGATCAATGGTGCGTGTGTTTTGAGCAATCTTTTCTTGGTCAAACTTGGTTGTCGCACTCATATAGATGAGTTGGTGGTCACGAGGTGCGTAATGAGTGATTTTCTCGACAAAGTGTATCTGAGAATCATCGAGCAATTGATCAAATTCATCCAGAATGATGGTTTCCACATTCATCATCTTGATTTTTTTCAATTTAATCAACTCAAAGATACGGCCAGGAGTTCCAATCAGAATTTCTGGTCCTTTTTTTAGGCGTTCAATCTGACGTTTCTGACTCGAACCTGATAAGAAGAGCTGAGCAGTCAAGCCGATAGCCTCTGCCCACGTTTTACATACATCAAAAATCTGTCCAGCAAGTTCTGTATTTGGTGCTAGAATCAAGAGTTGCTGGGCTTTTTTCTTTTGTAGTCTGAGAAGACTTGGCAGGAGGTAAGCTAGGGTCTTACCAGTTCCTGTTGGGCTCACTCCTAGGAGGTTTTCTCCAGCAAGAATGGGCTCAAATAGTTGAGTTTGAATGGGAGTGGATTCTTGGAAACCGAGCTGGTCGCTTAGTTCTTGCCATTCAGTGGGTAGTTTGGTTTTCATTTTTCTGCCTCAAATCTAATGCCAGCAGTCTGGCGCATAGTATATAGTAGCTCATGAACAGAGCCTGCATCATCCAGCCAGTTCTGGTAAAGTGTCTGGTCTGGTTGCTGGATCATGTGTGCAAATGTTGCGACTTCCTCAGTCATTGTATGGGGAGCTTGTTGGATAGGAAGATGAACTTGATTTCCTTGGTGATCGGTAAAAATAGCTGAGCGGACATGCTCAATCGTGTTGAGGGTCAAGGTTCCATCTGCTGTGTAAATCTCACAAGGAAGATTGGAAGTGATGTTTTTCCCAGCTTTGATATGAACTTGAAAGTCAGGGTAGAAGAGGATACCGTCTCCATTTAGGTCAATACTATTGTCAAGCTGTTGAGCCTGATAAGTCGCGTCTTGAGCTTTTCCAAAGAGGCGAACGGCAGCGTAGAGAGGATAAATCCCCAAGTCCATAAGGGCTCCACCAGCAAAACGATCTGAAAAGACATTTGGCGTCTGCCCAGCCAACAAGTCCGGCATCTTGGAAGAATACTTGGCATAGTTGAAATCAGCTCCCAATACTTGCTTGTCTGCCAAAAAATTCTTAATAGTGGTAAAAGCTTCCTCGTGGTAATTACGAGCCGCCTCAAAGATAAAACAATTATTTTTCTCAGCTGTTTGAATTAGATTCAGCCATTCTTGTGGCTGAGTGACAGCTGGTTTTTCAAGAATGACGTGCTTACCAGCAGACAAGGCAGCCTTGGCTTGAACAAAATGCAAGGAGTTTGGACTGGCGATATAGACTACATCAAAGGAAGACTTAAAGAAGTCTTCTAATTGATCAAAGAGTTGGATATTCTGATAGCGAGAAGCAAAGGTTGCAGCAGTTTCTCGTTTTCTAGAATAGACTGCGACCAGCTGGTATTCTCCGCTAGCATGGGCAGCTTCTATGAAATGATGGCTGATAGCGCTAGTTCCGATGACACCTAATTTAAGCATAGATACTCCTTTTCCGACTTCAATTCCTTCCTTCATTATATCATAGAAAAGAAGGACTATCCAACAGATGGTAAAAATTTTCAAATGAACTACGCATTTCTTGGAGAAAGTGGTACAATGTTTAGATAAGTAGATGAAATGAAAAGGGGGAGAAAATGAGATTATTACCAATAAGAAAAATATCACGTCAGTCTAAGAGACTAGCGCTTTTTTTGACTTTTTGCGCAGGATATGTAGATGCCTATACCTTTATCGTGCGAGGAAATACCCTGGTGGCAGGACAGACTGGGAATGTGGTTTTTCTATCAGTAGGACTCATTCAACACAATGTGTCAGATGCCAGTGCTAAAGTAATGACCTTGCTAGCTTTTATGATGGGAGTCCTTTTATTAACTATTTATAAGGAAAAATTGAGAATTGTTAAAAAGCCAATTTTGTCCGTAATTCCACTTGCAGTCCTGTCCCTAATTATAGGGTTTGTGCCGCAAACTGTAGAGAATATCTATCTCGTACCGCCATTGGCCTTTTGTATGGGATTGGTGACAACTGCTTTTGGAGAAGTGTCAGGGATTGCCTATAATAATGCTTTTATGACAGGGAATATCAAACGAACTATGTTGGCTTTTGGTGATTATTGCCGGACCAAGCATACGCCTTTCCTACGAGAGGGCTTGATTTTTGTTAGCTTACTTAGCAGTTTTGTCTTCGGAGTTATTTTTTCAGCTTATTTGACGATTTACTATCAGGAGAAGACAATTCTAGGTATTCCTCTTATGATGAGTATCTTTTACTTCAGCATGCTTTTTGCTTCTTGGAGAAAAAAAGGGAAAGAAAATCTTAATTTTAATTGATTTTACTTGTAAGAAAAAAGAAGATATGCTATAATTGAAGAGTTGACTATGCACAATCCTGTGCAACCGCACGAACATCGTTTGCTCGTCGTATACAAAATTTAAACTTCGACATAATCGCCTTGCCTAACACAAGTTATGCCTTCGGCTCAATTCCTAGTTTATTCTTTGTTATACTTAGAGCCTTTCTTTTAAGTGGTTCGTCCCACGATGCTAGGCGAGTCTTCACAAAAATACGGGGAAACCCTAAAAATCATAGGAGGTGCATAATGAGCACATACGCAATTATCAAAACTGGCGGAAAACAAGTTAAAGTTGAAGTTGGTCAAGCAGTTTACGTTGAAAAATTGAACGTTGAAGCTGGTCAAGAAGTTACTTTTAACGAAGTTGTTCTTGTTGGTGGTGAAAACACTGTTGTCGGAACTCCAATTGTTGCTGGAGCTACTGTAGTTGGAACTGTTGAAAAACAAGGAAAACAAAAGAAAGTTGTTACTTACAAGTACAAACCTAAAAAAGGTAGCCACCGTAAACAAGGTCACCGTCAACCATATACAAAAGTTGTCATCAACGCGATCAACGCTTAATTTTAAGGAGAACACATGATACAAGCAGTCTTTGAGAGAGCCGAAGATGGCGAGCTGAGGAGTGCGGAAATTACTGGACACGCCGAAAGTGGCGAATACGGCTTAGATGTCGTGTGTGCATCGGTTTCTACGCTTGCCATTAACTTTATCAATTCCATTGAGAAATTTGCAGGCTATGAACCAATCTTAGAATTAAACGAAGATGAAGGTGGCTATCTAAAGGTTGAAATACCAGCGGATCTTCCTTCGCACCAGAGAGAAATGACCCAGTTATTCTTCGAATCATTTTTCTTAGGTATGGCAAACTTATCGGAGAACTCTTCTGAGTTCGTCCAAACCAGAGTTATCACAGAAAACTAACACGGAGGAAAACATTATGTTAAAAATGACTCTTAACAACTTGCAACTTTTCGCCCACAAAAAAGGTGGAGGTTCTACATCAAACGGACGTGATTCACAAGCGAAACGTCTTGGAGCTAAAGCAGCTGACGGACAAACTGTAACAGGTGGATCAATCCTTTACCGTCAACGTGGTACACACATCTACCCAGGTGTAAACGTTGGACGTGGTGGAGACGATACTTTGTTCGCTAAAGTTGAAGGCGTAGTACGCTTTGAACGTAAAGGACGCGATAAAAAACAAGTTTCTGTTTACCCAATCGCAAAATAAAAAGGTCCAGGGAACCTTTTTATCCCGAGCCTTGAAATGAAAAGGTGAGGAAGCTAGAACTAGCATAAAATAAGGCTTTCCGAGTTTTCGGAGAGCCTTTTTTGTTATGTGACTATTAGTCCGTCTCGCTCCGTAAGGTGCGAGACAAATAAACCACCC